>OGPA01000114.1_pt1 | contig 89402 bp, 61 predicted proteins | sample 1552841 | NCBI WGS metagenome assembly OGPA01 (sample SAMEA2579916, study PRJEB22360) | human gut metagenome
TTTATGAGGTTATCGCCAAATTGCTTGCAAATCTTAAGAATTTTACTGAATATTGTATATAAGTTGTGCATATATTGATGATATATTAAAGGTTTGACCATCTCTAATATACTATAAATCAATAATATGCACAACTTTTTAAACATCAATATATTATCTTTTTAATTCCGCCAACGGGTTATACATATTATAAATACAACTATAAAAGGCTTTCTACTAAAAGAGAAATGAGACTTTTTAAGAAAAATATTAGATTATATTTTAGATAGTTCCTATTTTTCTTTACTAACAAACTTCAAATTGCATACTCTCGAATATTAAATTCCGAAGAATATTATACAACCCTAAAAATCATTCAAATCAGAAAATATAAAATACCCTGATACAAATTGGCTGTTTTCTAGTCAACTTATACCATGGGTAAGACACATAGACATGTAGATTCGCTTACTTACTATTATCCTTTACCAGATTCATGTTTCTTTGAAATCTTTCATCTGCATCATCTGATAGCCTCTGCTTGTCAGCATTATTCATAGCCCCCCATTTATCAGACCAAAATCTGAATCTCGACATTTCCCCATACTTCTTATCGTATATACCATGGTTTAATATCTGAAATTGAAGACTAGGAGACGTCATAGAAACATTAAATCCATAATTATCAATATCATGAAACATCACTTTTGTTTGGGAATCTTTCCCATTTACATTTATAAGGCTGTATGTTGATCTGCAAAATAGATTATAGAAATATTCCCAAGGATCTTCTTTCAACGTAAGATTTCTAAAGAACTCATCTTGATGAGGCAGGCTTTTATATTCTAATTTTTTTTTTCATTCGGTCCCAAAATAATGGGCAAAGAATCACCAAGTGACAAATAAAGGCTATCCTGACCATCTACAACAGCATAATGTTTTTTAGTACTTGACGACAAGTAAACAATGGAATCTGTATTGTTTTTCAGATACATTTGTCCATATACGTTCTTTATCATTGTAGTATTCTGGTTTTCATTCCAAAGTAAATTCCGTTTTATACTATCCACATTACAACTTAAATAGGAATCGCTCACCTCAACATCATGAGACATAATCCCCATCTGTACTGGGCATCCTTTCACATATCCCGAAAAATAGGGCCACAATTCCGTAATATTAAAATATGTGTCCCATCCCCTAAGCAACGAAGTATCTATTAATATTTTCTTTTCTCCAAGTTTGGAAACAACCAAAAGCCAACGCTTTCCCCCGCCTCCTTCTACCACAAGATTGCCCGAATAACCAGACGCCTCTATCATTTCCTTTACAGACATCGGTGCCTCATCCAATTCTATAAAACAGAGATACTTATCCTTGTGCTTAATGATCTTTGAAGGATATTCAAATTTTAAATCTGCCGGACAATCAGCTGCTTGAATACTGTATATATGATTGGAATCATTAATAGCCAACTCATATAATACTACATATTCATTAGCAATCAAGCCACTATCCACAAGTAATTTGGCTTGCGCTTCCACCGCTTGCTGAACTTTGTTTATAGTAGGCTGTTTACAGCCTACTATAACAAATAATAATATCAAATTTAGAAACGTAGTTCTCATTACTTCATAAATTTATCATTTAACTTATCTAACAACGTTTTACTCGTATCTATTTTATATTCATTATTACCAATACGTGGATTTTCACTATTGTAGAAGAATAATACTTTACTATCCCTATGATAGACAGCACCTGTCTTTATTTTCAAATTTTTCATGTCCTGGCCAGAAGCATGGGCATTATATGGATGTGAATGCATATCTATCACTTTATCTCCTTTTACATTCAATTCACTCTGTTTATCAGAGAATACACTATCTTCTCTACCCGAAGTTCCGATAATAGCCGTTTTATCTCCCTTATCATTATATATATCCAATTTCCATTCAACAGAAGTGTTGTCAGCTCCAAATTTGAAAACTGTGGCTGCATCCTCAAGGTTTGATGTTGAATTATAAGTTTCAAGGCCTCCTGATTTACCATCTTGCATATTATACATTCCAGAAAGTATTTTTTTATCATTCACAGTTATCGGTTTAACACCTGATCTAGTGCTCATCAATCTATCATCAGTAGAACCCTCTACAACAGTTTTGAAAAGCCTACCTGCACTGTTTACTGTATAATCATCTTTTCCATCAATATCTACTCTCAACACTGGATTATTCTTACAGTAGCTATATGGACTCCAATTGTAATGCTTCTCACTTGATGGATCCACCGCATTCCACCTTCCAATCGCCGGGGCATACTGTCTCGCCCCATAATCATACCAATCAAGCCCATCGTTTCTATCCAACTCCTTCCCATTGTACTTATAAGACTGAACAGATGACGCAGAAGTAAATATACTGCCAAATGGATAATAATGATTCACTTCCTCAATAGTACCGTTTTGGTCTGCGACCACACGATTATTTCCTTGATGGTCTTTCAGATAATAATGATATATTCTGTCATTCAAGGAGACGAACCCAGCTTCTGTCAACAACGTCTTGGGAACTCCATTTTCATAGACCACATTGCCGCAATAATCTGTTATGGTAGTATCATTTCCTATTACATGTGTAGTACGGATTTTCGTACCATTCGCATCATAAAGATAAGAAATACTGTTACCATTCGCAAATATTACACAGGTAGGCAAATTTAAACAATTATATTGAATATCAACTATTTTCTTATTCAAATCTTTAGTTAAATTGCCATTTGCATCATAAGTATACTCTATAGGTAAATCTATTCCGTCCACAAACTCCATTCCGGTGGCAGCAGCAGATAGAATCGCATTGTCATACACCGATTGCAACTGATTACCATCGTATACAAAATTCAGGTTGTCAACCAACCCGTAACCACCCGTGGAGGTTTGTCCGTAGCGAAACAAACCTAAAATATTCCCCATTTTATCATATCCAGACACTTGCTCATTGAAACGGTTCGGGTGCTGCGTCAGAGCATTTCCTTCACCATAAACAGCATCTGTCATGCGGGATAAGCCATCATAAGTAAATTTGTAACCACGAATAGGAGAAGAGCCCGTCCCCCACGTCATGCTGCTGACGTTTCCGTTGTAACAAGGAGTGCCAGCGCCATCCATGTAGTACAGTGTCTGATTGAACAAAGGACTGCTCACCGACTTCGGCCACGAACGAACGTTATACAAATATTCAGTCTGCAAGAGATCATTCGCATGTTTCTTATCGAACACCAAACGGCCGATGGCATCATAGCAACATTCCGAAAGGGACACTTCCAAACCGTCATTCAGGCGGTGCCTTGTTTCGAGCAGGCGTCCCGCATGGTCGTAACGATACGTGTACAATTCACTCTGGGGAGCAGCCCCTGATGCTGTCTGCAAATGAAGACGTTTCAACAGTTTGCCTGCAAAATCATAAGAAAGGTATTCACTATCGCATCCGTCCAGCAAATGTGAGCTATGAGTCTGTATGCAGCGACGGTACTTGTCATAGTAAGAAACCGAGTATAACGCCGGTGCATGGGCTTCCAACGGGAAACTGATGCTACCGGTTTGCAACCCTTTGTGGGAGTAAACACTACAAGAATCACCATACCATGCCCCATATCCTTCCACCTCTAAGCTTTCATCATACGCATAAAACGGAAAACCGTTTTGACCAAGGAAAGCATAACCGTCATAATAGTAAACCGAATGCAACACAGGAGAGGATAATGTCACTCCATGAATGGAATAGCCGCCGAATGTTGTATCCGTATTGTAGGGCGAATATACTGCCTCCGCCACCACTCCACACAGGAAAGTGGAGACATCAGCCACTTCGTTCCGACAAACACCTGTCAAAACAACACGTCCCATAGCATCAGAAAGCGAAAACTTCCATTCGCCACACAGACGCAAGTTGCCATCCTGTGAAAGAATCAAATGGTCGGCATCATCGTAGACGAAATATTCCCATCTGGAACCGGGAAGTTTCTTGGCAATGCAACGATTACGACGATCGTATCGATAGAAATAGGCATACTGCTCAAGGCAAGCACTTGAATAACTGCCGGTAGCCTGCATTTTGTCAATCGCTGCCGGAGGAAGTACCGCCTGAAGATGACCGTTGCCATCGTAGATAAAATAAGTGTCGCAATAAGTTGACGGAACACTATTGCCCGGAAGCTCACGCCGCAATACCGTCTGCCCCGCATGGTCAGTGAAAAAACAGGAGACATTTCCGTCTTCATCACTTTTGCATTCCACATGTAATGCCCCTGGTTCATAGTTGCCACAATTATCAATAGCAAACAGCGTATCGGAAACCTCGGTTATCCGAAAACGGAGACAATTCAGCAAACTATCTTCCAACATATTCAGGCGATAATCTGTCTTTACGGATTTTCCTTTTTCGTGCCATTCGCCACCTTCACCGTAATGCTCCGTAACGCGATTCAAAGGAGAATCTTCATACACGGGATAACTGTAGGCACAGGAATCTCCAGAATAAAAAGAACGGGAGAAGTGGGTAAAGTAATCCTTCGCTACGTATCCGCCATCACCAGTGGAAACTACCGGCAACCATTTTCGGGCTTCCCTCCCTTGGAGATCATACTCCTGAAACCGTAGTATATCTTTCTGTAAAGGAGAAGATCCCCTGTCCACCACTTGCGAAGGACGTCCTAAACCATCAAAATAGCGGACAGTATAAATCGCCTGTCCAGACGCCATTTCCGCAACAGAAGAGGTTTCAATAGTAGGTCGTATCAAATAGATATAATTGCAAGTTTCGGTCAGACCAGGAGGCAGATTTTCCCAAGGTTCACTATAATCGGACATACGACCGGAAATACAAAGACACGGAGCACTAAAACTGTTGCTGTTCAATTCGATTTGGTAATTTCCGGGAAGAAGTTGCAGAGACAGTGTATCTTCATAAAATTCAACCGAGATTTTGTCGCTTTCCAAAAAGACTTTTCCCCCAATCGAATCACTCCATTTCTGTGATATGGTGATATCCATCGCGTGCCGCAAGGTAAAAGCATAATGCACAATCGTCTTATTTCCCCGTTCCGAATAGTAATACCAAGGATCCCTATCGTCTTCATAATTGAAATCCTGCCCATATATTCCGGCAAAAATCGGATAATCGGAATGATTTCCTTCGGCAGCAAATCCACGTATGGTAGTAACAATGATTCCATTGCAATCAGAATCAATACAATAGTATTCGTCACCTTCGGACATGACATAATACGTACCCTTTTCCAATCTTTTCATACACAAAAGTCCCCTGTTATTCCCACCATACCTAAATTCGGGCATTTCATCGATATAGCGTGAACAAAGTTCATCCACCATATCCAAGTTCACTTCATCCGAACAAGCTATCTCAGGGCACAACTCACCCTCGGGAATTTCGTAGTCCTCAAGCTCCCGGATTTTATAAAGATGAGTTCGTGTCGCCTGTATCTTCGAACGGAAATTATGGATAATGATATCCATCGGACGCTCCACTTCTAATTTATAATAAATGTCACACGCCCTTCCTCCCGCGTCATTGGAGTATTCGCGGCTGTCACGTGCATCTACGAAATAAAACGTCGAGTCCGGTTTGCCTAAATCAATGGCATCGGCCTTGTGGCGTCCCTCGTTAGGAGGCCCGACTACTGGAAAGCTGTCATCAAACTGTTGGCTCCATCCTGTTCCTGCCCATAACAAGCAGCACAGTTCAAATAATAATATGCTAACGATTCTTTTCATTTTTCATTCCTTGTTTAAAAGCGTACATAATGGTATTCCGTGTGTTCAAGAATTTTCCTCTCTCCACCTTCCAATAAATATTGCTCCTGCAATCGTCCAGCTGCATCATATTCGTAGTATGTAGTACGACCATCCGGTGTAGTTGCCGAAATCATGCCAATGAGTGGTGTATAAGTATAGGTAGACACGTGCGCTTCGGAAAGGCTGCTCCTAAGGTTGTCTATGGACGTCATATCCGGTGCTTCCTGCAGAGAGAACGACTCCGGCAGAATATTTCCCAATGCTTGTTTAACCTCCTCATAAGTGGCATTATCTATTTGCGCTATCAAATGCTTGCCCCGATATCCCCAAATATAAACCGTATGACGTGAACGGTCATTACAGAGATAAACTGGATTTCCATAACCGTCGTAGCGGAGGTATTCTCTGCGTAACTCGGGTGTCAAGCTCCCAGTCGAGCAATAGATGGAAGAAACTACAGGGATATTGGCTTCACCTTGTTTGTTACTGGAGAGAGAAAACATACGGAAAACTGCTTCGCGGTCTCTTTCCATACCTTCCGGAGTAAACGTACTTACGGATTCACTAATAACATATCCATACATATTTCTTTTTCGCATCTCTTCATAGACTTCATCATCTGTCTGCTCAAAAGCATATAAATATTTCTTTATATTAATTCCACCTTCGGAAGTAGTAGTTTTCGTTTCCTTCAAGTATCCCATGGCATCGTACGTATTTGTTTGACTAGTTTCCAGTTGTGTGTTTCCATCCCATTCGCTGATTGTTTGCTCCGTCAGAACACAAGCACCAAGAGGCATACGAGCTATCTGATAATATACGCCAAACTGGGTCCCTACATAAGAAGCAGACTGCATCACGTAAGTCGCGAAATCCGAATTTGAGAAATCATATTTATTGCGGACCGTTTTGACCAGCCTTCCCGATGAATTATAATCATATTCTGTCAATATTTTCCCACGGGCGTACGCATACCGTATGGGATCTGTCTGATAGTTCCTCACGTATTGTTCGTCCAACACTTTTATGACAAAACTTTCCAACATACTGTTGTTGGCGAAAGTGATCTCTCTGGGCACATCAGGATGTGAGGCATAATCAGTAAAATGGGTAATCTTACAGGCACCAGTGATTTCTATAACCTCTGGATAATTCACCCGTATACCGACATACTTCATCGGCTCCGCTTTAAGCTGCACATGATAATTCCCTATAGGCAACTCGGACAGGTCGAATGTAATGTCTTTATTTGACGACTCGTCATCAAAACAGTACTCTTTAAAAACACGACCTCCCCGACTGATAATAATTTCAGTGCCCGAATATCCTCGAATAGTATAAGTAGCCCCTTTTTCTTTCTCTTCCAAACAACCTACATTCAGTTGAAATTGCCGTTTTCTGAGTCCATCAAGAGGAGCCACACATAGATAAAAAACAGAATCCCACTTTGTGTATTGTCCAGATTCGCATTCAATGACAGTAGAATAAGCGATGTGTTCCGATGTCCGGTCTACAATATTAAATCCTTCGCTAAAATACTTAAAAGTCGTTATGTAGCTATCTTCTTCTCCCAATACTTTGCTATGCCGAGGAACACCATAATGAGGCTTATACATCAAAATACCACTGCTTTTCTTTTGATTTCTGTCTTGCCAATACAAGTAGCGCGTTTCTTTCACCAATGCTTTGCCGTCATAAAGTGAAATCTTCTTAACACGGGCACCTCCTGCCATCTTATCCTTACTCATCAGGCAAAGATCCGGTTGATAGTTGCAACCGTTCTGTCTGTCTACATAGCTGCCATAAGTATGTGGCTCATATTCGAAACCCGCTTTTCCACCAGTTGGAAAATAAACAGCCTGTAATAACCCTGCCTCATATTGCTTGCCGGTTGGTTCACGATCTTTTGTTATTACACATATATCATTGGTCGGCCATATATGTTCCAGCTCGGGCATCAAATATTCATTGACCTCATTACCTCTCCAATACTTCCAATAATCTACATTGATAGTCAGCGGATTGGGTAATTCGACAGATGAATATTCAAACGAATACTTTCCGAGACGGGAATGAAAGACTTCGGAAAGGAAAGAATATTTATGATTCTGAAAGTAGGTCAGCCGACAACTTTCCACAAGACTGCTGTCTGCGGCAAAGAGTGACAGCGAGTCGAGTCTTGTGCGACAAGACAGCCCAAACTTCCCGGCTTCTGCAAGTGGAAACAATTCATTCATTCCTGGATACGAATAATAAAATTTCACGATTTTGTCATCCGTTTCTATAGATTCTATTAATGCGATTTTTGTCAGGGTGTAGCTCCTGTCGGCTTCCCTCTTAGGAGCACGCGCAATCGGTGAAGCACTAAGTTGGTAACATTCGTTGATGCGATATTTCAACAGTTCTTCATATCGAAAAGGAGACAGAATCAACGCTTTCGGATCGTCGTGATATTCAGAGGGAACCCTGTCTGCATATTTTACAATCAGTTCCCTGCCATTGGGGGTAACAATACGTGAAAGACAAAAGGTGGAAACTTCGGGGGTTCTATCCTGCAAAAATGCCGAAGAGGACATCGAATTGGGGTTTTGTACGTTCGACTGCCCGAAAACATTTTCCCACGATAGTGCCGTATACTCCATTGCGGCATACGTGCCACCGAAACAATAAACATATCCGTCATCTGTGATAATCTTCAATACCGAATAACGATAGCCTATATCCATGTCGGCATGATAATCGCTCAAATCAACACTTACATGTCCTCCATTATGAGCCAATACGCTGACACTTCGGTCGAAATTAATAATGAATTGTCCCGAATATTTCCCAAAACGATAATGATAAATATCCGAAGATGCTTCGACGCCTGTTCCTGCAAATGAAGGAAAAGAATAATAGTCAGAAGCAAAAAGTGTTGACTTTCCGTCAATAGTTCTCCATAACAATTTTTCCGGCTGTTTCTCTAATGTAGAAATAAAGTTTTCATTGGATGTGTTCAAACCGGAATGGAACAAAAAACCTTTCAATAAAGGATGAGATTGCATATCTCCGTTTTCAACAGCGATATCGTCTGGAATTCCTCTCACCTCTCGATATATAACACCACCTGTCACCAAACTCCAATCTCTTCCCACAAAGTTGTCCGGTTCGGATGGTTTGAAACCTCCTGAATTGTAACAGAGAGACATATCTAAATCAAAATCTGGGTCTTGAAAATCAATCACAGGAATGCTCAAATCTACCTTCCCCGAATTAAGGCAGGAAACAGTTTTGTCAAAACGTAGCATCTCTGCCACCTGAGGGGAACATATCTGAGGGGCAGTCAGCGGTATTGACCATAACTCTTCCTGCGCATTAGAAATAAGAGCCATAAACAATCCACCCAATAAACAAAATATCTTTTTCATACGATTACTTTCCATTTATATTCATTTTTCTTTAATTACTTTTTAGATAAAACTCCGCAAGCCACCCATATATATCAATAATTTCCGACTTACGGAGTTTTCTTGTTTTTACAAATTCATCGCATTAGCGCCCAAAACGCCTGCCAAAGCCGAAGCCACTGCGATAACCACCTTAAGGATCATATCCCATACTGATTTCTTCATTGCCATCATTTACCTCCTTTCTGTTCTTTAATGTGTTGTGTTACTCTGTGTTCTTCCGTGTTCTCTGTGTTGATAGCAAACTCCTCAAGTTCCTTGAATTCCTTTGCCACCTCAAAACACGGGCACGATTTAATCCACTCTTCCGGCTCTATCTCACCGTTTCCGTTCAAGTCCGGTGAAAGATCCCGGTGTCCGCATACCCGGCAGCCGGGGAATTTCTCCTGTAGTTGCCCGATGAGTTGCCGGAGCGTAGCCCGCTGTGCCGAGGTTCGGGTATCTCCCGGGCGTCCCCGGCAGTCCAGACCACCCTCATAGCAGATACCTATTGAATGAGCATTGAAACCTTTTGCGTGCGCTCCGACACGTTCGATGGGGCGGGTGAGGTGCACTGTTCCATCCTTGCGGATGTAGTAGTGATAGCCTGTTCCGTTGAATCCCCGACGTCGGTGCAACCGGTCCAAATCTTCCGGAGAGAGCGTACAATCCCCCCGCGTGGCACTGCAGTGCACCACGATTAAATTAATAATTCGCATGTTAGTGGATAATTAGTTTACTAGCCTAGTTAAAAAGTTCCGTTTAGTCAGCCATTCGTGTTTGTGTTGCGTCATACAGACAGGCTATGCTGCCGGATCCGGTGCTTCTCCACTGCCGCCGGAACCACCACCGTCATCGGGTTCACCGCTATTTCCGCCACCCGAAGCCGAAGTATCGGCAAGGTCGAAACGGACGCACTTAGCACCTGTCACCAAAGAGCGGGTAGCGGTGGTACGGTCGGGATTCTTGGTATAGTTGGGCAGGAAACGGACGGTAAGGGAAGCCTGGGCAGCCGATACTTTTTCCGGCAGTTCCACCCCTTTGCCGTTGGACTTCATCACCATACGGAAAGTCCCGAAGCCGTCGAGCGTTACACTTTCCGATGCTTGCAGATGCTGGGCAGCCACTGTCACCAGATTATCGAGTGTATTCTTCACATCACCGGTGGAGAGAGACGAGTAAGCGGCTATCTCTTTGGCGAGTTGGGTGGTTGACACATTGGCCGTGTATATCACACGGGGATGAAATAATTTCTTTTTGTTCTTGTCTTCCAGAACCGACTGGAAGGGTTTGTACAATACTGGCATAATTGTAATAGTTTTTACGTGTTAATAAATTAGTTTAGTGTTGTCCTTAAGCTTAATGACACTGTAAAGATACGGGTATTATTCAGACTGACCCAATCATTTTTTCAAAGTGCGTTCATAAATTAATTAATTACGCTCAAAAGATAATGTCCCGGCAATTTGATTTTTCCATTGCTCCCGCGAATGTTGCCGAATCCCTTCCACACCGGGTTTCCGATAGCTCCGAAATTACTTTTCAGGATAATGGCATATTGCTCGGAAGGCGGAATCTTGTAAGAGTGAAGATTCTCCAGCAGTCCCTCGAAGTTACGCTGCGTGCCGTCGGACGGTGGTTGCAGGTTGTCGATGTCTTCCTGTGTCATCACCTTCCTTCTTTTCAAGATTTTTCCTCCTCTATCCTCTCCTTGAGGAGAGTCAGAGAGGTGGTTTAATTTGTTTTCCTTTGTTTTAATTTGTTTTTCTTTGTTTTGTGTACCCAATGTCGACATTTCGGCTTCCGATGTTGCAGAATCGGTGTTTGATGTTACAGAATCAGCAGTTGATGTTACAGCATCGACTGTTTCGTTATCAGCATCATCCGCACAGCTTTTGCTACTTTGAGAAGAGTGGTACGATGCAAGCTCCTCCGCTTCCAACAGGCAGTAGTCCGGCTCTATCAACGAACTGCTGCGCCGCTTGGTGATAAAGAGGTACTGCCGTTGGATATCGGCGGAAGTCAGGATGCCGTATTGGCGGAAAAGCCCGGCATCAAACAGGCCACATTCCACGGACAGGGCGATGATACGTTTCACATCATCCATATCCGTGTTGTAAAGGCTGTCCGTCAGTTCATCGTAAAATTCATCACCGGCAGAGATATAATATCCTTTTCCGGCATAGATGTACGACAGTGTTTCTACCAATGTGGCAAAAGCAGCATCACCTTCCCGCTTCATGACACGACGCACCACACGGTCGTGCATGAAACTGGTGCTCATGGGGAAATAATCCAACCCCTGTTTTATTCTTCCCATAGTGCGTGTAGTTTTTCCTTTTCCTGCTTCCGGCGAATACTGTCCGCCACCACCTGACGGGCATGGCGGATAAGGAGCATCCGCAAAGCGTAGTCCTTTACCTCGGTTATTACCGGATAAGAAAGAGGTTTGTTTTCAAATGATATATTTTTATCCTGATTGCGATGTCTGCGCGTGTTTGCCTTACGGCATTCCTTGCAGTAATTATCTGAAGTCCGGGTACGCTGATTCATATAAAAGGCTTCCTGTGGGAGCTTCCGCTTGCAACATCCGCAGATGTGTAGAGATTGATTCATAATGGTTTCCATACTGCTTTCCGTTTTTACAATTTTCATATTTAAATATTCGTGTGTATATTAGAGGTATATCGCTTGCGCGCAGGACATATAGTTGCTGTATATTGGAGATATATCGGCTGCACATTGGGTATATAGATGCTAGACGCAAGATATATAGATGGTGTAAGCGGGCTCAATATTACTTCCGCCCGTCCGGCACGGCTTCCTTAAAAAGGGGGTGAATGAGGTATTTTGCAACCTTTCGTAAACTTTTTGCGGTTTCTCATGGTTTTTCTATTTAAAATTTATAATTTTGAAACATCTTTGTAATTTCGTTGCTACAAAGATAAAATAGTTTTCACAAAGAAAACAAATAATTTTGAGAATTAACTTTAAAAAAGTAGATAACAAATTATCAATGAGCAATTAACGAGTTTATGAATTTTTACATCAAAAATAAACGATAATAGAATGGATACATTTTTGGATGTTACAGGAATAGTGAAGCGTGCCAAACAGGTGCTAAACTTCAAGAACGACAGCGAATTAGCTGAATATTTAGGCGTCTCACGCGCTACAGTATCCAATTGGGGTGCACGAAATAGCATTGACTTCCGCCTGTTACTCGATAAATTCGGGGACAAGGTGGACTACAATTGGCTATTATTGGGAAAGGGAAATCCGAAACACCAGTCAAGATATTGCGAAAGCGAACTGGTGCAGGGAGAAGTCGAGATTATACACAATCCGAAAACACCCGAACCAATAGACGACCGCAGCGTGACATTATACGATATTACGGCAGCTGCAAACCTGAAAACATTGTTCACCAACAAAAAGCAGTATGCACTGGGAAAGATATTAATTCCGAATATTTCCGTCTGCGACGGAGCAGTCTATGTCAACGGAGACAGCATGTATCCTATATTGAAATCGGGAGACATTATCGGATATAAAGAAATCAGCAGCTTCGATAATGTCATTTACGGGGAAATATATCTGGTGTCGTTTATGATTGACGGAGACGAGTATCTGGCAGTGAAATACGTGAACCGTTCCGATAAGGAGGGCTATCTCAAACTGGTGAGTTACAATACACACCACGAACCGATGGACATTCCATTTGCGTCCATCAATGCAATGGCGATTGTGAAGTTCTCCATCAGGAGGCACATGATGATGTGAATCTCATCGTAAAAGAGAGCCAAGAACACGGAAAAAACACAGAGGACACAAAAGACACAGAGATTAAAGAAAATAATACCTCTGCGTTTTTTGCGTCCTCTGCAATGAGAAATATAGTAAGCCGTAAGTAGCACATTAAATGAAATAATCTGCTAATTCGTGCAATATTTGTTCGATCTTAAAATTCTCTTGCGAACTAATTTGAAACGACCTCTTCCCCTTTCAGCGTAGCCGAACTGGCTTCCGTGACACGCACGTTGACAAAATCACCTACACGGTGCGTACCTCTGTCGAACACCACCACACGGTTCTGCTCCGTACGGCCGAACAGCTGGTCGCGCGAACGCTTGGAAACTCCTTCTACAAGCACTTCATACGTTTTACCGATGCAACGCTGGTTGGATTCGGCAGACAGACGGTTCTGCAAAGCGATAATTTCGTTCAGGCGGCGTACTTTCACCTCTTCGGACACATTATCTTCGAGATGCTTCGATGCATACGTTCCCGGACGTTCGGAGTATTTAAACATGAAAGCAGCATCGTATCCACATTCTTCCATCAGCGAAAGTGACAAGGCATGATCCTCTTCCGTTTCAGAATGAAAACCGGAGAAAATATCGGTAGTCAATCCGCAATCGGGAATGATACGTTTGATAGCTGCCACCCGGTCCAGATACCACTCACGGGTATATTTACGGTTCATCAGTTTCAGAATACGCGAACTGCCGCTCTGCACAGGCAAATGGATGTGTTTACACACATTGGGGACTTGCGCAATTACTTCCAACGTCTCATCGCTCATGTCTTTCGGATGGGAAGTTGTGAAACGAATACGCACTCCCGGAGCAGCTTCAGCCACCGTTCGGAGCAACATCGGGAAAGTAACCACTTCGCCTGTCGGTCTTTCAAAACGGTAAGAGTTGACGTTCTGCCCCAACAAGGTGACTTCCTTATAGCCTTTCGCCACGAGGTCTGCCACTTCATTCAGGATACTTTCTATGTCACGGCTACGCTCGCGTCCACGAGTATAGGGCACGATGCAATAGGTGCAGAAGTTATTGCAGCCACGCATGATGGATACAAAACCCGAAATATGATTGCCGCAGATACGCGACGGAATCACATCCCGATAAGTCTCGGTAGTAGAAAGTTCCACATTGATTGCTTTTTCACCAGTTTCTACGGCAGCAATCAAGTCGGGCAACGTCAGGTAAGCATCCGGCCCCACAACGAGGTCGACATGATGATTCGTTATCAGATCATCCTTTACCCGTTCGGCCATACAACCCAATACACCTACAATCAGGTGCTTTTTCTTTTTCTTCAGCGAGTGGAAAAACTCCAGGCGATTCAGAATCTTCTGCTCCGCATTGTCGCGGATGGAACAGGTATTCATAAACACGGCATCGGCTTCCTCCAGCGTTTCGGCTACGGAATAACCCGCCATTTGCATCACCGAGGCAATCACCTCACTGTCGGCTACATTCATCTGGCAGCCATAGGTTTCGATAAACAACTTTTTGTTGTCATCATTCATTTCAGTTGCGGATTTAAAGTCCGCTCCCGTTAATTCATTCATACTCAAATCTTAGTTTAAAAATTCGGATGCAAAGATACGGCTTCGCTTTCAATAAGTAGTGAATTAATATCAAAATAACGCAAAAACTTATGATTTGGCAAGCAAATTTGTAATTAATGTTAAGGGAATAAATATTTTTAGGCGATATGCTTGGCAAATTTAAATTTATTTTTCACATTTGTGCAATGAAAGAAACATTAGATTTTTTCATAGTTAAGGTTTAGGTTAAAAAAATTAAGGGGAGCTGTGAAGCTGCCCTTTTTTCATACTAAAAAGTTAGCCTGAACCAGATAAAATACGTAACTTTCGCAGATAACTAATTAGCAGTGAAACACAATGGAAGATTTTTTGAAATTTCTCTTAATAGCAGGTGTCATTCTTGTGGGAATATTCAAAGAGGTGAATAAAAATAGCAAGTCGAAAAAGGCTCAAAATAAACGCCCTGTTCCCCCAATGTCATCTCCCACAGAAATAGATCCGGATGTTGTTCCTATGCCCGAAGCATGGGGCAGAGGCAAATCGCTCGACGAATTGTTCCCACCCGCATCTTCTTACGAGCCAACCGTAGCCAAACCGGCTGCGAAACCAATATCGAAACCGGTTGCACAACCGGCGTCGAAATCCAAAAAGAAAAAAGAAGAAGTATCCGTCGCTGCATCCTTGGCAAACAGTGCCGCACAGGATGAGCGAAATACCAGGCAAGGCTCTCACTATAACACTCCTCACGAATCACCCAACGAACAAGACTTCACGATTCATTCGGCAGAAGAAGCCCGACGCGCTATTATCTGGGGAGAAATACTTCAACGAAAGTATTAGAAAAGGAGAAATGAAAGCATTGCCAAATGCACTAAATATATCAGAGAAGATTAAATATTACACATTGGTTATAAGAACATTGAGCTAAGAGCATTGAGCAATAACTAACCATAATTTATCAACTGTTTTTTAACACGAAATTTACTATTTTATGTCATTCAATCGTATTTCGGCAGCGGAAGCTGCAAGCCTGATTAAACATGGCTATAACATCGGCCTAAGCGGATTTACTCCCGCCGGAACGGCCAAGGCTGTAACAGCCGAACTCGCAAAAATTGCTGAAGCAGAACATGCGAAAGGTAACCCGTTTCAAGTAGGAATTTTCACAGGCGCATCAACAGGGGAATCCTGTGACGGCGTACTGTCACGTGCCAAAGCCATCCGCTACCGCGCTCCTTATACTACCAACGCCGACTTCCGCAAAGCTGTGAACAACGGAGAGATTGCCTACAACGACATACACCTCTCACAAATGGCACAGGAAGTGCGCTACGGGTTCATGGGCAAAGTAAACGTAGCCATCATCGAAGCCTGCGAAGTGACTCCCGACGGAAAGATTTATCTGACTGCCGCCGGTGGTATTTCGCCGACTATCTGCCGTCTTGCCGACCAGATTATCGTGGAGTTGAACAGCGCACACAGCAAATCCGGTATGGGTATGCACGACGTATACGAACCGCTCGACCCGCCTTACCGCCGCGAAATACCGATCTACAAACCGAGTGACCGTATCGGACTGCCTTACGTTCAGGTAGACCCGAAAAAGATTATAGGCGTAGTGGAAACCAACTGGCCGGATGAAGCGCGTTCTTTCGCTGCTGCTGATCCGTTGACCGACAAAATCGGTCAGAATGTTGCCGACTTCCTTGCTGCCGACATGAAACGCGGTATCATCCCGTCTAGTTTCTTGCCTTTGCAATCGGGTGTAGGAAACATCGCCAACGCTGTACTCGGTGCATTGGGACGTGACAAAACGATTCCTGCATTTGAGATGTATACAGAGGTTATCCAGAATTCCGTGATCGGATTGATTCGCGAAGGACGTATCAAATTTGGTAGCGCCTGCTCACTGACTGTTACAAACGACTGTCTGGAAGGCATTTACAACGATATGGATTTCTTCCGCGATAAACTGGTTCTCCGTCCGTCGGAAATTTCCAACAACCCGGAAGTGGTTCGCCGTCTCGGTATCATTTCTATCAATACAGCCATCGAAGTTGACCTGTACGGAAACGTAAACTCAACTCATATCTCCGGAACTAAAATGATGAACGGTATCGGTGGTTCGGGCGACTTTACCCGCAACGCTTACATCTCTATCTTCACTTGTCCGTCTGTGGCCAAAGAAGGGAAGATCAGCGCGATCGTACCGATGGTATCCCACCACGACCACACGGAGCACGATGTCAACATCGTTATCACCGAGCAAGGTGTTGCCGATCTTCGTGGCAAGAGCCCGAAAGAACGCGCACAAGCCATCATCGAAAACTGTGCACATCCTGACTACAAACAGCTTCTTTGGGATTACCTCAAACTGGCCGGTAACCGGGCACAGACTCCACACGCTATTCAGGCTGCACTTGGTATGCACGCAGAGTTGGCTAAGAGTGGCGATATGAAGAATACCAATTGGGCTGAATACGCTAAGTAAACAGAATATAGAATTTACAGTATTCGATTCAAAACAAGTATAATTGTATTCTCTGGTAAACAAAATCCAACGATTTTTGCTTATTAGAGAATACAATTATCTTTTTGTAGAAGAATCAATAAGCCCTCCATGGAGAATAGATACCTCCCCTTGACAACATAGAAATTGGATTCAACAACGAGATTCCACTCTTGTTGTTCGGACTGATGCATCAATATTAGCCTATTTCCCGATAATCGCCTCACATACCTTATCCTGAAACGCTCTCGCTTTAGCAGCCGAAAGCACATTCTGGTTCATAATGGCAAATGCCACTTCATGCCCGTTCTTCATCTTCAGATAGCCTGCAAGCGCATTTATTGCCGTAAACGAGCCTGTTTTGGCATGAACATTCCGAAAAGCAGGAGTACCTTTCATCCGGAATTTCAAAGTTCCGTCCACCCCACCAACGGGAAGTGATTTATACAACATCTGAAACACTTCTGTTTGCGAGTACGCATATTTTAGAAAATCCACCAGCAGGGCAGGAGAGAGGTAATTATAATTGGACAGTCCGCAACCGTCGGCAATCTTATAGTCTTTCGGATCATGCCCCAGGCGGCGGATCAGCTTCATTATTTCGACAATGCCATCTTCGGCAGCTACTTGCTTCTTTCCCGTAGCCTGCGCTCCCAGGCGACAGAGAAATGCTTCTGCATTGAGGTTATCACTCTCTTTCATCAGTTGGTTCAGCACTTTCTGCACAGAAGTGTTCCAGCAAGCCATACGCTCTACTCTCACACTGTCGCGAGGCAATTCGGCAAAGCCATACGACTGGGGAGTCGTGATTCCTTTCCCACGAAGGCGTTCCAGGAAAGTGTGCATAAAGAAACGGGGGGAATCGTAGATGTTGACATCATCTTTCCGGATCGAAGTGACATTGCCCGAAACAAGGAGATTGTTTCCATTCGTCAGCCAGTCTCTCGTGAAAGAGAATTTCCCGGCAGAAGAGGTACGTGTTTTCGTCTGATTCGTCACTGTATAATAGGAAGACAGAGGTTGGCAGGAAACACTTGCCGCATCGCCCTGCACGGTGGAGGGAACTACGGAAACCTGGACAGTCCCTTTGCAGAACATCAATGGAGAGAGATACGGCTGATAGCCCGCAGGCGTATCGTCCCAGGCCCATCCGCTGCCCCAATAAAGGGAGTCTTTCATTGAGACGTCACCATATACCTGTCCGTTAATGACCGAAAAAGGGAAAGTGATTACCTCTTCTATCAATGAGTCCATCGACTGGCTGTCAAATTCCGGATCGAATCCGCCTACCACATACAGGTTGCCTTGCAAGGTATCATGTTCTATCACGCCATCGTGCCATACTTCCGTGCGGAAAGGCTCGTTGGCTTCGGGGCGGGAGAGTGCGGTAATGGCCGTCAGCAGCTTCATGGTAGAGGCAGGACGGGAAAGTTTCTCCGCACGATAGTTATAAAGCGATTTCTTAGCCGTCAGGTCGTAGACGGATATGCCGACTTCGGATGCTTCGGGGAGCATCTTCTTGATAAGCGAATCTATCCGGGAGAAATTCTGTTGTCCCCAAAGTGGCAACAAACAAACAGAAAGGGCGACTAACAAAAGACTTTTTTTCATATAACACTGTTTATGACATCAACAAATGATAGTATTCTACATCTATTTCAAGTTTTTCTCTACCTGTCCAAGAAGCGAACCGGAGCCATAGCCGGACCATACATCCTGGATTTTTCCATCGGGGGCAATCAATACATAATGAGGGATTCCCCGTACCTGATAGTTTAGGGCAAGACCGGTGCGTCCTTTACGAAGTTCGTTCCACTGGTTGCCGCCCATTCCTCTCGTCTTGATATACTCTTTCCAACGTGCTTTCGGGTCCTCACTTATACTAATCACAGTCATTTTATCCTTATACAGATCCATCACCTTCTCCATTTCAGGTATCGACTCCACGCAAGGGCCACAACCGCTACTCCAGAAATCAAGTAAGATGAATTTTCCTTTGAATTCGGAAATATGATGGAGAGAATCATTCACATCATATAGATCTCCATCAACCATCATATCTCCAATCCCTACTGTAGTGGGAGGATAAACATAGGTTGTAATCTCCTGTCCGTCATCTGTTTGTTTATCGGCTTCGGACATTCGGGCATAGAGGTTTTTCACCTCTTCTTTATAAGGCATGATGGTTTCATATTTCATCATGGAAGCAAATAACAATAATCTGTCCATCCACACCGGGGAGACGGGCGCTTCTTCCATGTATTCCATTTCCTTTTTCCAGATTTCCTGCTGCAACGGCATTGACAGTTTCCGGATAGAATCTATCTTGGCCCAGGCCTGGCTTTCAAACTCCCGGTCGCCCGGATGGTCTATGAACATCATCCGTTGCCAGTCATATTCTGCTGCCATATGCTGCATCAGTTCTTTCTGTTGGGCCATCGCGCAAGCCGTAAAGCGGTTTTCTTCCTGCTGTTCCGGCACATCGCTTACTACTTCCCATGTTTTCACCAGTTTGTCCTGCCCCTTGATTTCGATGTATTCTCCCGGTGCGATCCACACTTCCAGCCATGTACCCGGAAAGCCCCGGTTATCAGACATAATCAGCATTTTCCGTGTGGTAGAAACCGTGTCGCGGAAAGAGAACTGCCCATTCATAAGCGTATCTCTCAAGACACAGTTGAGAATATTTCCGTCTTCCTCGTACAGGCCGATCACAATGCTGTCAGGAAGATTGGCCAGTTCGCCCTGAATCAAATATTCATTGGCAGCAACTGACGCTTTACGATTAAATGTACAATGACACATCACCATACAAACTATTGCCAATAAGACCGGAGTGATTATATATTTTCTCATCATATATTCGATTTTATAAGTAAGATACCCGCATCAATGAACGATGCCAGATATCGGAATCCATTTATAGAGCTTCCCGGAAGATTTCTCCTACCGTGGGATGTGGGAAAACAATCTTTTTCCATTGCGCTGCCGTCAATCCGAGTTCAATGGCAGTTCCCGCAAGAGTGATAATCTCCGAAGCCGGATTTCCCAACACATGAGCGCCAATCACCCGCTGCTGTTCATCCAGCAATACTTTGCAGACTCCGTTCACGCCTTCATTCTCCGCCACAAAACGGCCGGAGTAAGCCATCGGAAGTTTGATAACCTGATAATTGATTCCTTTCGTTGAGGCCGATTCCTCCGTTTCACCCACTCCGGCAATCTCCGGATTGGTATAGACTACGCCCGGAATAGCCCGATAACTCATGGCATCTTCCTTTCCCAAGATGGAATGTACGGCAACTTCCGCTTCACGAACAGCCGTATGGGCGAGCAAAGAGAATCCTGTCAGGTCACCACAAACATACACGCCCGGCACAGAAGTCTGCATCTTTTCATTAATTCTGATAGCGCCACGCTCTGTCTTCTCCAAATTCAGGTTTTCGAGCCCGAAACCTTTCGCCACCGGGCGACGGCCGACACTCATCAACAGCTTCTCTGCAATGACACTGCCGTTTCCCTCCGCGTTCTCATAAGAAACAACAGCCCCTTCTTCCGTTTGCGACAAGCCGACCACTCTCGTACTAAGCAGGAATTTAATACCTCGTTTTGTATATTCCGCACGGAGCAAAGCGGAAAGCTCCTTATCCATTCCACCCAGGATTTCGTCCATCATCTCAACCACCGTCACTTGTACTCCCAAACTATTGAAGAACGACGCAAACTCCATACCGATTACCCCGCCACCAACAATAGCCAAAGAAGCCGGCAATTCTTTACTGTCCAAAGCATCCCTATGCGTCCAGTAGTTCACCGCGTCCACTCCCGGAATAGGAGGAATAAAGGTTTCCGAACCCGTACATAATATCAGATTCTCTCCTTCGTAAGTTTCTTCCCCGCAGCGAACCGTATTTTTATCAATGATCTGCGCTTCTCCTGATACAATTGTAACATTGTTGGCAGTCAGCTTCGCTTTCACTCCCAGCACCAGTTTACGCACTACCTTACTTTTACGTGCTATTATCTTAGGCAAATCGAAAGAGACTTCCGGGATATTGACTGCATACTTCGATGCATGTTTTGCACTGTCATAAGTCTTTGCCGAATACAACAATGTTTTCGTAGGAATACAGCCTTCATTCAGACAGACGCCACCCAGACTATTCTTTTCGATAAGCAATACGCTCAAACCACCTTTACCGGCAGTTTCGGCAGCCGTATATCCCGCAGGACCGCCACCAATGATAATTACTTGATATTTCATAGTATATAATCAGTTAATCTTTTCATTATTATCAAAACACGCTACGATTCATCCGCTTGAGAACCTACAGGGTCTATTGCCTCCGTGGCCTTTATTTTCTTTGCGAACATTCTCTTTTCGAGTAGTTCTGCAAATTCCTGTTCCTTGACAGGCATCACCGAAACAAACTTCCCTTTTCCGTATTCTATCAGGGTATAATCCGTCACCGAGAAGCGGCCGAATTTCATGGAATGGTATTTCCTGACTGCAGTAATTTCGGAAAGCGGGATGATCTTCTTGCGAATAAAACGACCACGTGAGACTTCCAGATCACCATTTGTTGTTAATGTATAAGTAGTGTGTATAATTTGTTCGATCACTACAATCAGCATCAACATAAATAGTACTGCCACCAAGATATACTTACACCACAATGCGCCGACGGCATTCACAGTAAGCACCACCAACAGGAAATATTGGTACCAGGCGATGCGGGCATGAAAAATTCGATTCATTTTGTCAGATTTTTGCCTGCAAGGTAGCAATTTTATGAATTAGTGACAACGAAAAGTACAACGAAGTAACTTATTTTGTAGCTTTGCGGTGAGAAATAACAAGATTATGGTAAGAAAATTCGATTTCCTCGTTATCGGTTCCGGAATTGCCGGTATGAGTTTTGCGCTGAAAGTGGCGCACAAAGGTAAAGTTGCTCTTATCTGTAAAAGTGGGCTGGAAGAAGCCAATACGTACTTCGCCCAGGGAGGGGTAGCCTCCGTCACCAACCTTCTGGTGGATAATTTCGACAAGCACATTGAAGATACGATGATTGCAGGCGATTGGATCAGCAACCGTGCCGCAGTAGAAAAGGTAGTGCGCGAAGCTCCCGCACAAATTGAAGAACTGATTAAGTGGGGAGTGGACTTTGACAAAAACGAGAAAGGCGAATTTGACTTGCACCGCGAAGGCGGACACTCGGAGTTCCGTATTCTTCACCATAAAGACAATACGGGAGCGGAAATTCAGGACAGCCTGATTAAAGCCGTACAACGCCATCCGAATATCACGGTCATCGAAAACCAGTTTGCCATTGAAATCCTGACACAGCATCACCTGGGAGTGACTGTAACCCGCCAGACACCGGACATCAAATGTTATGGTGCTTATATCCTCGATCCGAAAACGGGAAAAGTAGATACCTATCTTGCTAAAGTGACGCTAATGGCTACCGGTGGAGTAGGAGCCGTTTATAAAACGACCACTAACCCACTAGTCGCTACCGGAGACGGTATCGCCATGGTTTACCGTGCCAAAGGTACGGTGAAGGATATGGAGTTTGTACAATTCCACCCTACCGCCCTGTATCATCCGGGAGACCGCCCTTCTTTCCTGATAACGGAAGCAATGCGTGGTTACGGAGGTGTACTGCGTACCATGGATGGCAAAGAGTTCATGCAGAAATATGATCCCCGTCTTTCACTCGCTCCCCGTGACATCGTGGCACGCGCTATCGACAACGAGATGAAGAATCGTGGAGACGACCATGTATATCTGGATGTTACCCACAAAGATCCCGAAGAAACAAAGAAACATTTCCCCAATATCTACGAGAAATGTCTTAGCCTGGGCATCGACATCACGAAAGATTATATCCCGGTAGCCCCGGCCGCCCATTATCTCTGCGGAGGTATCCTTGTCGACCTGGACGGACAATCTTCCATCGAACGTCTTTATGCCGTGGGAGAATGTTCCTGCACAGGATTGCATGGAGGCAATCGTCTGGCTTCCAACTCACTGATAGAAGCAGTCGTATATGCCGACGCTGCCGCCAAGCACAGTCTACAAGTGGTCGATCAATATTCTTATAATGAAGATATTCCCGAATGGAACGATGAAGGAACCCGTTCGCCGGAAGAAATGGTGCTCATTACGCAAAGTATGAAGGAAGTGAACCAGATTATGAGTACGTATGTAGGTATTGTCCGCAGCGACCTCCGTCTGAAACGTGCCTGGGACAGACTCGATATTATCTACGAAGAGACTGAAAGCCTGTTCAAACGCAGTGTAGCGTCCAGAGAGATTTGCGAATTGCGTAATATGGTGAATGTGGGCTATCTGATTATGCGTCAGGCAATGGAACGTAAGGAGAGTCGCGGGTTACATTATACGATTGATTATCCGCACGTGAAGAAATAACAAGAAAGAGAGCAATTGCTATTTACAAAGGCAATATATCCTATAAAAACAGAAAATGCCGCTTGCAGTAATTTGTAAGCGGCATTTCTTTATTCTACTTAATCTATTGATTAATAGTTTTCTTTCTTCACCTCGAAATAAGCCTGCGGATGCAAACATGCCGGGCAAACTTCAGGAGCTTCCTTACCTACAGTGATGTAACCGCAGTTACGACATTGCCACACCACTTCGCCTTCTTTAGCGAATACAGTCATATTTTCGATGTTGTTCACGAAAGCAAGGTATCTTTCTTCGTGACCTTTTTCTGCGATGGAGATATTGCGGTACATAGCAGCAATCATCGGGAAACCTTCCTGTTCTGCCACATCAGCAAAGTGAGGATAATCCAGTGACCATTCTTCATGTTCACCTGCTGCAGCAGCGCGAAGATTTTCAAGTGTAGTACCGATTACGCCAGCCGGATAGCTAGCTGTGATTTCTACCATACCACCTTCGAGGAACTTAAACATACGTTTTGCATGTTCTTTTTCCTGATCGGCTGTTTCTGTAAAGATAGCTGCAATTTGTTCGTAACCTTCTTTTTTAGCGACACTTGCAAAATAAGTGTAACGCATTCTAGCTTGTGATTCTCCTGCGAATGAAGTCAACAGATTTTTCTCTGTTTGAGTTCCTTTAATACTCTTAGCCATAATTCTATTTATATTTTAAATTGGTTGATTACCAAACGTAACTTGTCGTACTATTTATAACGCAAATATAAGAGATTTGTTCATAACAAGCCACCTTTTCTTGATGAATAAAAACTATCGGCTCATCGATGAAATCTATCAATAGATAAATAATATGTTCAAAAACATACTTATTTCGATTATTTTATCTAATTTTGCAACCTCTAGTTTGCAAAAAAGTACAGAGTACACGTATAATAACATCTAAAAATGAAGCTATTTGAATTTAAACCCAAACTGGTTTCTTGTCTAAAGAATTATTCGAAAGAAACGTTTATGGCGGACCTGATGGCCGGCATCATCGTAGGTATCGTGGCGCTTCCACTGGCTATCGCTTTCGGTATCGCTTCGGGAGTTTCACCCGAAAAAGGTATTATCACCGCTATCATTGCGGGATTCATCATTTCCCTGTTAGGAGGCAGCAAAGTCCAGATCGGCGGCCCTACGGGAGCATTTATCGTCATTATCTATGGCATCATACAACAATACGGCGAGGCCGGACTGATTGTAGCCACGCTGATGGCGGGCGTACTCCTTGTATTATTAGGAGTGTTCAAGCTGGGAGCTGTCATCAAATTCATTCCTTATCCTATCATCGTCGGATTTACCAGCGGTATCGCCGTCACTATTTTCACGACCCAGATTGCCGATATTTTCGGTTTATCTTTCGGAGACGAGAAAGTGCCGGGAGACTTCGTCGGGAAGTGGATGATTTATTTCCGTCACTTCGATACGATCAACTGGTGGAATACCATCGTTAGTATTGTCAGCATTATTATCATCGCTATCACTCCGAAGTTCTCAAAGAAAATTCCCGGCTCGCTGATTGCCATCATCGTAGTCACGGTAGCCGTTTACCTGATGAAAGCCTTCGGAGGAATCGACTGCATCCAGACCATCGGTGACCGCTTCACCATTAAATCAGAGTTGCCCGATGCCGTTGTGCCTGCGCTGGATTGGGAAGCTATCAGGGAATTGTTTCCGGTGGCTATCACCATTGCCGTATTGGGAGCTATCGAATCTTTGCTGTCGGCCACTGTAGCCGACGGTGTGATAGGCGACCGCCACGATTCCAATACAGAACTGATCGCACAGGGAGCAGCCAATATCATAGCCCCTTTGTTCGGAGGTATTCCCGCCACAGGTGCTATCGCCCGTACCATGACGAATATCAACAACGGGGGTAAGACACCGATAGCCGGAATCATTCATGCAGTAGTATTGCTGTTGATTCTGCTCTTCCTGATGCCACTCGCACAATATATTCCGATGGCATGCCTTGCCGGCGTACTGGTCATCGTATCTTACAACATGAGCGGATGGCGTGTATTCAGAGCTTTACTGAAGAATCCGAAATCGGACGTTACCGTACTGCTTATCACCTTCTTCCTGACCGTTATCTTCGACCTGACTGTCGCTATTGAGGTAGGATTGGTCATTGCCTGCGTTCTCTTTATGAAGCGTGTCATGGAGACTACCGAAATCTCGGTGATTACCGACGAGATTGACCCGAACAAAGAATCGGATATTGCCGTACATGAAGAAAACCTGATGATTCCCAAAGGCATTGAGGTATACGAAATCAACGGCCCTTATTTCTTCGGTATCGCTACCAAGTTTGAAGAGACAATGACACAACTGGGAGACCGCCCCAAAGTACGTATCATCCGTATGCGCAAGGTTCCGTTCATCGATTCCACAGGGATTCACAACCTGACTACTCTCTGCGAAATGTCACAGAAGGAAAAGACTACCGTTATCCTTTCCGGAGTCAACGAGAACGTGCATAATGTACTGGAAAAAGCCGGATTCTACGAACTGCTGGGAAAGGAAAATATCTGCCCGAATATCAATGTAGCATTGGAAAGGGCAAAAAGCCTGGTAAAATAGTGCTGTTTATCAGCCACTTGTAAGCCTGTAAGCCATATATACCGTGCGTATTGGACATATAGATCCAATGTATACGGCATATATGACCTGTGTGTTGGATCTATATATCCAACACACAGCATCTATATCTCCTGCAAACAGGATATTATCATCATTTATTCTATCACGCTGACCTCTATTTGATACAACCTCTTCTATTTCAGAACCATATTCTTGTTTTTCTTATAATCCAGTGGACGGTTCACAATCTTCAGCTCTCTGAAAGCCTTCCTCAAGGAAGCATTCACAATGATCGAAGACGGTTTAACCTCCGGATTCACTATTGCCACATCATAAACCGACTGTTCCAGTTCACCATTCAGATAGATTTTCAACATTCCATTTTTCCAGCTTACAGCGTATACCTATACATACGTCGCAAGCCGGATAGATATTAATTACCAGAAACTGATTACAAAACGGGCTGCCACAGAATCACTTCTCCGGCAACCCTTCTTTCTTTAAATTAAAAAACAGAGAGAGTATGATGTCATTTACTCCTGACCTCCCCCCAAAGCACGGTATAGGTTAATTAAACTTTGTATTTCAGTAAAATGATTGACCGTCTGCGACAGTTGCGCGCTAAGCAATGACTGCCGCGATGTAAGCACTTCCAGATAGGTTGTATTACCATGCTCCATCAACAGAGAAGTGCTTCGCAGAGCCGTTTGCAGGGAAGTGATCTGTTTATCCAGCAAGATTCTTTTTCCCTGACTGGTTTGATAGGCAATCAACGCATCATTCACCTCACTACCGGCATTGAGCAATGTTTGTTGAAAGCCGAGCGCTGCTTCTTCCTGTTGCGCACGGGCAATGCGGTATTGTGCCACCACCTGTCCTCTGTTAAAGAGCGGCTGCGTAAGCGAACCTACCGCTGACGCGAGAAACTTGCCCGGATTGATAATCATCGCCCCGGCGGAGTTTGTCCATCCGGCACTCCCGCTCAAAGTGATGGAAGGATAGAAAGCCGAACGTGCCGCATTGGTGCCATAGAACGCCGCTTCCAACGTCCGCTCTGCCGAACGGACATCCGGACGGGAAGAAAGCATTTGGACAGGAATCCCTATCGAGAAGTCGGCAGGAAACTGTTGCTTTGCCAATATACCACGCTCATAGTTGCGTGGCGTCTCCGCCAATAATAAGGCAAGACTGTTCTCCACCTGATTGATCTGCTGCTGCAAATCGAGGATCGAACCCTGCACCTGATAATAGGCCGCCTCCATCTGCGACACAGCCGATTCGTTTGCCAGTCCGGCATTCATTAATGCACGGGTGGACGCAACGGTTTCTTTCCATGCCTCTTCCGTTTGACGGGAGATGTCGAGTTGTTCGTCCAGCATCAACAGGGTATAATAGGTATTGGCGATACCTGCTATCAACTGCGTACGGACTGCCTGACGGTAATCCTCGCTTTGAGCATAAAGCGCTTTCGCCTGTTTCTTGGAGTTGCGCATACGCCCGAAAACGTCCAACTCCCAACTGGCAGTAACGGGCAACGAATAAGTCTGCGTAGCCTTCTGCGTATCGAAACTGCTCACTGTTCCCTGCGGAGCAAGAGCAAAAGCGGGCAGAAAAGCAAGTTTGGCGGACATCAGTACGGCCTGTGCTTCTTCCACACGGAGCTGGGCAGACTGATAGTCGGTATTGGTCTGCAATCCCACTTCAATGAGGGATTGCAAATAAGGGTCGGTGAAGAGTTCCCGCCAGTCCATATTACCCAGACCGGCAGTGTCTTCGGTCACCACTTCCCCGCCGTACAGATCGTCGGGAACGACAGTGACAGGTTCGTATTTGGTATAGATGCCACAACCGCTCAACGACAGACTGATGGCAACTAATGTGATGATATTCTTCTTCATTCTTTCTTTCATTTATTTACGTTCGCGTTCAACTTCACTCTTTTCTTTCTCTAAAAGCACCTGCACATCTGGTTCCTCTTCCATCGGTTTACGGATTTTCTCCTGCAAAAACTCAAAGATGATGTAGAAAACCGGAACGACAAAGAGCAATGCCAGTGTCCCGACAGCCATACCGCCCACAACACCCGTACCCAGCGAACTGTTACCATTGGCACCTGCACCGGAGGAGAACATCAGCGGAAGCATACCGAAGATCATCGTCAACACCGTCATCAGGATAGGACGCAAGCGGACTTGTGCGGCAGAGTAGGCAGACTCCACAATACCCATTCCCTTGCGGCGACGTTCTATGGCGTACTCCGTAATCAGGATGGCCGTCTTAGCCAGCAAACCGATCAACATAATCACACCCGTCTGCAGATAGATATTATTCTCCAACCCGAGTATTTTGGCGAAAAGGAACGACCCCATCAGCCCGAACGGCACGGAGAAGATAACGGCAAACGGTATGAGGAAACTCTCGTAAAGACAGGCCAGAATCAGATAGATAAGGAAGATACAGATGGCGTAAATGAAAACCGTCTGCGCACCACCACTACTTGCTTCTTCTCGTGCCATACCGCCATATTCATATCCGTAACCTGCCGGCAAAGACTGCGCAGCCACTTCTTCAATCACTTTCTGCACCTCGCCGGAGGAGTAACCGTCGGCAGGATTCACATTGGCGGTGATGGTGCTGTAAAGATTGAAACGGTTGGCCGTTTCCGGTCCCAGCACTTGCTTCAGCGTCACGAACTGGCTCACCGGAGCCATCTGCGTACCATTGCGTACAAACATATTATTCAGCGCCTGCTCGTCGAGACGATATTCAGGCGAAGCCTGCATCATCACACGATATACTTTACCATACTGGTTATAGTTGGAGATATACGCGCCACCGCAATAACTGCCCACCGCATCGAGCACCGCACTCGGCGAAATTCCTGCACGCTTACATTTGGCAGCGTCCACTTCCACCGATATCTGCGGGAAGTTGATAGCATACGATGTATACGCCATCGCTACCTCCGGACGCTCGTTCAAAGCACCGAGGAACTGTATAGCCGCTTCATAGAACGTAGCCAGTTCTCCACCCGTCATGTCCTGAAGGTTCAGTTCGAGGGAGTTACCCATACCGTAACCCGGAATCATGGCAGGCTGGAAGCTGAATATCTGTGCTTCCTTTATAGACTGGAATTGTCCGTTGAGGCGGGACACCACAGCATCCGAGCTATGCTCCTTGCCCTTTCGCTCGCTCCAGTCTTTCAGGCGGATAATCATCGTACCGTACGAAGTTCCCTGACCGGATATCAGTCCGTATCCTGCTACGCGGGCATAGTGTTCTATTTCGGGCGTATCTTTCAGGATATTTTCCAGGCGGTCCATCACTTTCGTGGTTTCTTCGAGCGTGCTTCCCGGTGAAATGCTGACATTCACCATAATGACACCTTGGTCTTCCTGCGGCACAAGTCCTGTTTTAGTGGTACTCATCAGGTAAACCAGCAAGGCAACGGCAACAGCCAGTGAAGTCCACACCATCCAGCGATGGCGGATGAAAAACATCACACCTCTCTTATATTTACCCAATACGGCATTGAACGAAGCATTGTAAGCTGCACGTACCCGTCCATTGATGCTCTTGGCGCTCTTCGTTCCGTCCGACGGACGCATCATGATGGCGCACAAAGCGGGACAGAGCGTCAAAGCCGAAATCATCGAAATACCTACGGCAGTTGCCATCGTGATACCGAATTGTGTATAGAACACGCCCGAAGTACCTCCCATGAAGGTTACAGGAATAAACACAGCCATAAATACACAGGTACAGGAGACAATAGCCATCGTCACGTCGCCCATTGCATCTTTCGTGGCAAGATAAGGAGACTTGTATCCAGCATCAAACTTGGATTGTACCGCCTCTACCACCACAATGGCGTCGTCTACCACCGTACCGATAGCAAGTACCAAAGCAAACAATGTCAGGATGTTCAGACTGAAACCCGCAGCCACCAGACAGGCAAACGTACCCACCAACGACACAATGATAGAGATGGAGGGAATCAGCGTACTCTTCAGATCCTGCAAGAAGAAATAGACCACGAGGATGACCAGAATGATGGCGATAATCAGTGTCTCCACCACGTTGTGTATGGAAGCGAAAAGGAAGTCATTGGAACTCATCATCGTGACGAACTCCGTTCCTGCCGGCAGATTCTTCTCCATCCGCTCTATCTGCGCAGTGATTTCTTTGTTGACAGCGGTAGCATTGGAACCGGCTGTCTGGAATATCATATAAAGAACGGCCGGCTGACTGTCCATTTCACTGCGGAAACTATACGTCATCGTACCCAACTCCACCTCTGCCACATCTTGCAGGCGAAGTATGGAACCGTCTTCCCGCGAACGGACAACCGTGTTCCGGAATTCTTCCACGCTTTTGAGGCGTCCGCGATATTTCATTGTAAACTGGAAAACATTCTTCGAACTCTCGCCCAGTGAACCGGTGGGAGCTTCGATGTTCTGTTCACCCAATATGGCGGTAATGTCCGACGGAACCAGTCCGTATTGCGCCATCCGTTCCGGTTTCAGCCAGATACGCATACTGTACGTATCGCCCAGCTCCATCACGTCTCCCACTCCCTCGATACGTTTAATCTGGGGAATGACATTGATGTCCAGATAATTGGCGAGGAACGTCTGATCGTATCGACCGTCCGTGCAGACCAAAGCACCAATCTGCAAGAAGCTGGTCTGCCGCTTCATTGTGCTGACGCCGACTTTCGTTACTTCAGCCGGAAGCAATCCCTGCGCTTTAGCCACACGGTTTTGCACGTTGACTGCCGCCATATCGGGGTCTGTGCCCTGCTTGAAATAAACCTGTATAATAGCCAAACCTGCATTGGAAGCACTGGAACTGATATACATCATGTCTTCCACACCGTTGATACTCTCCTCCAGTGGCATGATGACACTGTTCATCACTGCCTCGGCATCGGCACCCGTATAACTGGCAGTTACATATACCGTTGGAGGCGCAATGTCAGGATATTGCTCCACCGGCAGCGTGAAGAGCGAAATAAGCCCTATGGCCAGAATCAGGACAGAGATGGAGATAGCCATCACCGGCCGTTTTATAAACACATTTCCTTTCATAATCAATCTCCTTCTTATTTAACTTGCGTGCCTTCGCGCACCAGTCCGGCGCCTTCCGATACGATTTCATCACCTGCTTTCAGTCCGTCCAGCACCACATATTCGCGTCCGTCATTGTTTTCGGCCACTGTTATCAGGGTAGAGACAGCCTTCCCGTCCACTACCTTATATACAATCGTCTTATCCTGCATCTTCACGGTGGCCGTCTGCGGGATGGCGATACAGTCTTTATAAATGCTCGGCACTACCACCGTGCCCGAGGCTCCGCTATGAAGCAACCGCGATTCGTTGGGAAACACCACGCGCGCCACCACAGTACCCGTTTGCCGGTCGATGACGCCGCTGATGGATTCGATGACACCTTTCTTATCATAAACCGAATTATCATTGAGGCGCAATTCCACTTCCGGCATGTTCTTCAAGGCTTCGTCCATGTCACCATACTGGCGGGTGAGGGCAAGCAACTGATTCTCGGTCATGGAGAAATAGACATACATATCTGAATTGTCGCTGACCGTAGTAAGCGGATAGGGCATATTGGCACTTACCAATGCGCCTGCACGATAAGGCAATGCACCTACGACTCCGTCACTGGGACTTTTCACTTCGGTATAAGAGAGATTGTTGCGGGCACTGATCTCCTGGGCTTCGGCCTGCGACAGTTGAGCTTTGGCGGTGAGATAAGAATTCTCGGCCGTTTTCAGACTGAATTCCGAAACTACTTTCTGCGCATACAGTTCTTTGTTGCTTTTGTAGGTCAGTTCGGCAGTACCCAGCGCGGCACGTGCTGCTTCCACATTAGCAGTGGCGGTTTTCAGTGCGGCCTTGTAAGGCACTTGGTCGATAATGAAAAGCGATTGCCCGCGGCGTACTTTTTGCCCTTCGGTCACACAGAGTTTCTCAATCGTTCCCGACACCTGCGGATAAATATCAATATCCTGCCGCCCACGTATGCTCGCCGAATAGGAAGAAGAAAATTCCTTATCCACCGCTTCTATCTGCATTACTGCATAAGAAGAAGATTTCACTCCCGCATCCGATGCCTGCTTGCAAGATGCCATCCACACTGTACAACCGACAATCCCTATCAGCCGTATCCATTTTTTGCTTACTGTAATCATACTTTCTCTTTTGGTCTTTTGTTAAATCCTGGACAAAAGTAGGAGAAAAGAACAAGGCAACAGTGACCAATTTCCCTCCATAAATGTCCCATTCTCGCCATTTACGTTTATTACAGCTAACTATTTGGCAATAAACGACATATCAAACAAATCTGAAGAAGTATGGGACATTCTGTTTTCCCGATTATTCACCAACTTTGCAAAAAGTAAAAAAGGAAAGAACATGGAAAAAGAGAACATTATTACGGTGGATATAGAGAATTTTAAGGACAGTCAGCACGTCCTTGATTATATAGATGATGACTTTGCGATAGTCAACAGTCTCGAGGGGACTCCTTATAGTAATGATACAATCAAACTGAATTGTTTTCTCATCGCGGTTTGCATAGAAGGGTGCATCCAGCTGGACGTCAACTACCGGACCTACAAGTTGCAGGCGGGCGAGCTGCTGCTCGGTCTGCCCAACACGATTATCAGTCATACGATGCTTAGTCCTAAATATAAAGTCAGGCTTGCCGGATTCTCTACCCGTTTCCTGCAACGTATTATTAAAATGGAAAAGGAAACGTGGAATACTGCCATTCATATCCACAACAATCCGGTGAAGTCGGTTGGCAACGGGGAGGATAAAACTGTCTTCGGATTCTACCGGGATTTAATTATAGCGAAAATAAACGATGAGCCTCATTGCTACCACAAAGAAGTGATGCAATATCTCTTTTCTGCTATCTTTTGCGAAATGCTGGGGCAGCTTCATAAGGAAATGGAAGCCGCCGGCAATACGGAAGGTTCGAAAGAAGGCATCAAACAGGTGAATTACATTTTGTGGAAGTTCATGGAACTGTTATCGAAGGACAAGGGTATGCACCGTTCGGTGAGCTATTTTGCCAACGAGCTTTGCTACACTCCGAAGCATTTCTCGAAAGTCATCAAGCAGGCGTGTGGCAGGACTCCGTTGGATTTGATTAACGAAACTACCGTGGAGCATATCAAATACCGATTAAAACGTTCGGAAAAGTCTATCAAGGAAATTGCCGAAGAGTTCAACTTCCCCAATCAGTCCTTTTTCGGGAAATACGTAAAAGCGCATTTGGGAACATCACCGGCCAATTATCGGAACAGAAAAGAAGAATGACAAAAAGGACAGATTCTTATGTTAGACAAATCTTTTTGGGGATCTTGTTCATCTTAATATAAAAAAAGAGTAATAATGTGCACATTATTACTCAATAACACTAAGATAGCTCCCGACTCTTGACTTATACATAAGTCTATATTGCTTTTTCAATTCTTTAGAGAGAAAAGAATGTTCAATCAGTTGATCAGTCAATTCATATATCTTACTATATTTTTCGAGACAAGAGTTTACCAAACGCTCGGGTAGACCTATTTTTAAGCCAAAGTGATAAAAAGTCTTCCCAGTAACCGCTGATGCACCACCGAAATAATCCGGTTCAGGATTAACAAACAAACCTTTGCTCATGGCAAAGATACCATCGTTTATATGGAGATGAGTATTCAATAAATCGTAAGCAGGAGATAGGCGGAATCTTCCTTTCTTCTCTTCCAATAAAGAAAAGTTCTTTAAATGGGCATCGCCGTTAGAATAGACAAAGTTGAACAAGATAAGTTCAAAAAAACGCAATTTATCCACTTGGGGGACAGAGCTGTATTTATCTATAATTTCTGCAAACTCTTCATAGGCCAGATTGTCATATTTATAATCGGAACCTCCATTTTTCCTGGTAAGCCCGGCTAAAGAAGCAAAATCCTCCTTTTGTAACTTTCCTTTCTCCGACAAATCAAAACGTCGTACAAAATAAGCAGGGGTTCCGTCCTGAAAAAAGCATAATCCATTAGGAGCTGTCGGAATCCCATATACTTGCGCAGCTATCTGCATTGTCAAATGTTCGTTGGCAGGACAAAACTCCTTGTTACGGAGATTATTGGGAACAGGCTTTAATATGAATTCGCCCTGTTCTCCCTCTTTGGTCAATCGCAATATCCCGTCATCGGCAACTAAAGAATACTTAATCTGGACTCCAGAAACGGATATGCGTTTGCTATTGTTATTGAAGAGATCAATACCGACATTATCGTCAAAATGCCTGTAAGGTAATTCACAAGATATATTTTTCCCATCAGAAAGCTGCTTCAAGGCTTTGGGTGAATATCCGCTTTCTCCACCAGTCTCCCGTAAAAGTGAGGGACAAATATGAATATCAGTTTCCATTATCACATTTTTTTAATTGTTATTGCTCCGATTGTATCTGTATGGGCAGTAGCCAGAAGAATACCAAAATCATCCTCTTCATCAATATGCAGGTTTCTAGCTTGAATAATCCGATTATCCCCTTCAGATGTCATATTAAAAAAGACAGGGAAAAGATAGGAAGAGGTATATTCCTGCTGTGTCTTGGGCATGGTCAGTGAGACAGCTGGGAGTTGTGGATTATTATAATAGTCCGTATCATAACAGAATGAATAGTGTTCACGATCTATTTCTGTTAACAGACCGGCATAAACACCTTTTATATAGACTTTGGCAGATCGACTCATATGTGTGTCTATTATTGAATATGAATACTAAGTCCTAAAGTTTTCAGGACATTAAAAAGAACATCGAAGCGGGGATTACCACTTCCACGTTCCAAGCGGACCAAAGCGTTAATCCCTATTCCTGCAAGAGTGGCCAACGTAGACTGATCCAACCCCAACTCCTTACGCCTTTCGCGAATATGTTTTCCTATCTCTATTAAATCCATAATTCACCATATATAGAAACTTTCTCACAAAGATAGAATCTTTTTAGTATAAAAACAAGTAAATTCACCATATACAGTGAATTTGCACATAAATAGCATAGTATTAAAGCATACTATCATGCTTTTCACCATATATGGTGATTTAAAAGAGATACATGCTTATAAAGGAAAGACATTGATTGCTGAAAGAAGTGCCAACATGAAGAATTGTATATTTTACCTATCCTGCTCTTTATATTTCGAGCCCTTCCTTGCACTTCATGAAAAACGCCCTCCATTTAGAGTTACAGATTTCGCAAATAACACAAAATAGGCATTATTAGCAAACAAGTTACAATAAAAGCAGTTAATCAAAAGCATAAATAGCTATCATATCACAAAGGATATATCAGATTGCTATTTATAAATAGGCAGTAGAAAAAGACAAACCAGCTCAATATATCCTCTTCAAAAACCAAGTTTAGCTTCCTTTAAAAGAAACCGATGGTTTGATTATAGCAAACGGACGGTTTGTTTAAACCAAACGGAGGGTTTGATTACGGCAAACGGATGGTTTAGTTACACCATATCGTGCATATTTCAAGGAAATAAATACAAAATAGAGAGAGATAATGTATATTCTTGCAATTGTTCATGCAGTTTATTTTCTGTTTGGCTCTTTTCTTTCTTTCCTTTTTTCGTGAATATCTTAAAAACAGAACAGATTCCCCGTTATATGAAAGTACCTTGTATCCGGAGACAGGCAGAAATTTCATATAGCGGGGAATTCTATTTCATATTCTCAATGAAGAGAATCAACGAAGATAATCAACGATTCTCGGCATCCTTCATACAACGCACGGAGAATGCATGGGAACGACCGGAGGAATGTGTCCAGGTCTTATCGGAAACTTTATAATACAGAGAAGTAGCTCCCTGATCCTTGTCATTTCCATAACTGCTTGCCGATGAGTTAGACCAATAGCAAGCGGCACCCTTAGCGGTATCCAATCCTGTATTATTACCATTATTACCGCCGTTGGAACCCCACTTACAACCTGCCAACGGCCAATAAGCATAGTTCGTACCGTCATAGCAATATTTAAATACCGCAGTTGCGCTCTGTTTCACAAATTCACCTTTCTGTTCTATCTCATCCAATACGCGAGGAGATACAACCCGGTAACCTTTCGGACAAGGATCATAAATAGATTTATGACCGTCAGAAGGATTGAGATAAGTGCTCGATTCGTTCGGGTTACCCCAGAAGTCATCTTTACGATCAGTACGTGCACCGGTCCATGCGCCCAGATACCAGTCGGATTTTGTATTCTCTACATTATTGGTATAAAGCAATGCACGGGGATTTTCTATAGAGAATCGGACGTTGGTGGCTTCGGTAGGTATATTAGTACCCACGGTTCCCGACCAGCCGACCGGCGTAGGACGTCCCCATTGGAAGTAAACACCGTTTTGCTTCCAGTTGTCTCCTTCGCACGTCATATAAGTACCCAGATTACGATCCAACACTACATATCCCGTATTACCATAAGGGTGTTCTGCCGGAGTAGGGGTCATCCAGATAATAAAACTCCAGATGACGGTAGTCTGATCCGCTCCATAGATAGCCACCTGACCGCAACCGCCGTCATAGCCTCCACTTACTTTATAGGTGTTGATCGTAATATTGTAATCACTGCCAACAGGAGAGATGTCCGTAGTAGAGCCATTCACGGCAATCATCTTATGATTAACGTTCAAATCGCAACCCAGAATAGTTTTGGCATACTTGGGTTCTTCCACTTCCATAAAGTTACCACGTGCTTTCACACTCATCGTATTGCTCACGCCACTGGTAGAAATATTCGTCAACAGACAGTTGGACTCGCCATAAGCCCATCCTCCAGCCAGCAGACGTGTCTCTACCGGCTCGTACCATTCGCAGGAATTATCCGAAAGTTTCAGGTTGTTGACAGCAATCGTATTGACAGCATTGGCTTTCAGTTGCTTTCCTTCTTTGAGAATAGGAATTGTAACAGTCTGTTGGTCATTCTCCAGAGTGATGACAATGTACACTTCTTTGCCGCTCAAATCGGCAGGATATGTAGTCAGGTATATATCCTGTGCGGAAGCGAGCAGTTCGGGAGTAGTCAGTGAAACAGTGGCATACGGTTTCACATCCGTACCGTAGGTCAGTTCGTCCGTATCCAAATCTGCTGTAAATACACCGGAAAGAGGAGTTTTTGTCTCCTTGTCATATAAAGAAACACTCTTGAGCTTGTATGTAGAAAGCTCCTGGGACGAGATACTGAACTTCACATACGCCATCGCATGGTTCAACGTAAATTTAGCAAGCATATCCGGACTGCTGACCGTAGCCTTGGCAAACGCAAAACCATACTTTCCAATATGATGGCTATCGCCGGGACGGCTTTGTTCCTGCTCAACGGACAGGGTAGAAGTTATCTTGTTGCCATTTTCGGCCAGTTCCGTACTTGCCCGGTAAGGATAGTAAATAAGAAGTTCCGTAGCTCCTTCTTCCGCCATCTTCACGTCGTCCGAAGTAAAGACACCGGAGTTTTGTCCGATCGACTCATCACTCAATAAAGACTGCACATTATTGATGTCGGCCCCTGCCGTACGGGAGAAAACGCCCAAGGCATCCCCTTCGCTCCAGAGCACCGGATAAACGTCCCCAGTTTTGTCACCGATAGAAACACGCGTCTGCGGAGACGAGAGTCCAACCAACGTCAGACATGAACCTGCCGTTGCCGGTTCTTTGCCCTTATCGGACGAAATAAGTTCGTCCTGCGTGCAACTTGTCATCATAAGAATCATTGCACCTATTGCAAATAATCTATTTTTCATACCATTCATTCTTTTGAGTTACACCATTCTTTACCATTCATTCTCTTTCAGATCACCGGCAGAACCGCCGTCACTCCATGCTCCTTCCGTTCCTGAAGCTTTCCAAGTCTGGAAAGCGGAACACACGGCACGCCCTTCGGCATTATAGGCGATGATCGCACTGATGTAATTCACTCCCGGACGTAATCCTTCGGTGATTTTGCGTGTATAGGGTAGAGATACGGGTTCTCCGTTCTCTTCTACGAATTTCACCAGCTTCACTTCAATGTTATAATCAAAACCGATGTCCGCCACCGGATAGAATTCAATGACTTTCGCTCCGAACGTAGTACCTGTTTGCTGTTCGGAAGTAATCAGAGCCGTATTGTCCGCAATCTCCGAAACTGTCAGGTTCATAGTGGGAATGACACGCGGAGCCGAATCATCCTTGTCCGAACAGGAGGCAGTTATCAGCAGTAGTACGAAGATAAATGCCATGCTTATATGTAAGTTCTTCATAATCATATTGTATTAGTCTTATTTTTGTAAATTCTTATACCGCAGCAATGCTTCTAAAAAGTAATAATCGGCATACGTCAGGGGGACATCTACTTCGCTTTTATCAGGAAGTGCACCCACGCTGTGCTTCAGGATGAAACATTCGTTCGTACCCGGTTCTGCCAGATACTCTTTCGAGGCAAGCGTACGGAGTTGCTTTTCTGCCATGGCAAGATAAGATTCCTTGGCGTCCGTGCCGGGGATATAACGGCTTAGTTCGATAAAGGCGGAAGCCATGATAGCCGCAGCGGAAGCATCCCGATAGGTCTGTTCTTCTACCGGAGCGTCGAAATCCCAGTAAGGAATACCGTCAGCAGGTAGACGGCGGAGCAGCATATCGGCGATATGCCCGGCTTGCAACAGATAATTCTGATACCCCGTCAGGCGGAACATCATCGTATAGCTATACAAGGCCCATGCCTGTCCGCGGCTCCAGGAGGAATCGTCCGAGAAGCCCTGCACTGTTTGCTTGCCGCGCACCGCACCCGTTCCAGGATCATAATCCACCAGATGATACGTGGAATAATCATCCCGGAAGTGATGCTGGATAGTGGTATTGGCATGCGTACAGGCAATGTTCTGCAAAGAGTCGTCGGCGTAGGCTTTCGACATGGACAACAGCAATTCAAGGTTCATCATATTGTCAATAATCACCGGAAACTTCCAGTCGCAGCCTTTGCGCACAAAGTCCCAGCTACGGATCACACCGGCAGTAGGATTGAAACGGGTTGACAAGGATTTGGCGCCCTGATAGAGCACTTGTTTATAAGCCTCATTACCTGTCAGCCGGAAAGCATTCCCGTAACTGCAATTCAACTGGAAACCGACATCATGATCTCTGGTCACATATTGTATAGAGTCGAGTTTCAGCGTGTTCTTCTCGGCCAGTGTTTTCACTGCATCCTTCCGGGTATATTCGTAGATATACCAGAGGGAACCGGGATAGAAGCCGCTACACCACCAATAGATATTCGAGGGAACAAACTCACCGTCGGCAGAGAGCGTGCGGGGAAGTGTCTTTTCTGTCAGGCGGGTGTCCATAGCCGTGTATTGTTGCTCTGCAACGGTAAATACACGGTCAATCAACGCCTCCATCGGCTCCTGCTTCGTGCAGGAGGCCAATGTCAAAAGTCCGAGTATAGATATTAATAGGATTCTCATACGTTCGATTCTTTTTATTTAGGGGACAGGGTTGTGGTAAATGTGGCGGTCTGATTGGCGGTGACCGTTGCTTCAAAGCCGACCATATAGGTGCCCGGATTAGCCTGGTCATAAGAGTTCTCACTGGTGGTACTCCATTGCTTGTAGGTAGGCTTCACGCTTCCGCTGGCTGTGAGATACATCACTTTGCTTCCGTTCGTTAGTACGATGCGGTTACTTTCCACCGTCGGAACGGCAGGCGTCACCATGCACCAGCGTACTTTGGCGGATTTATCCGTTCTCGCCTTGATCTCATCCATAACCACTAAATCTTTATCGTTCACGATTTTCACGGTACGGGTAGCGGACGCAGCCTGATCGGACACTACTTCTGTCAGATCGAAAGTGGCTCCCAATTCCGTAGTGGTATTGATAGTAGTAGTCAGCGTAGCCGCCCCATTTACCCGGTGACGGGCATCATTAATTGAGATCGTGCTATGATTCAAGTTATTCAAACGGAATACATCCCAACGCATCGAGTTCTGTCCCATATCCCAAAGATTACCACCTAAGCCGGCTAATACCGACTCGAGCGTTGTATAACTTTGCAGACCGAAATCCATCGACCAGCGTACTCCATACGCGTCGTATACAAACGAACCGGCATCCATGTGTCCGTGGCTCGAACCTGCCTTGCCGCCTTTGATTCCGAGGTATTTGTCCGTATCGGTGTATGTCCAGTCGGTATGTACCATCACCACAGGCGTTTCCCCTTTTCCACTCCATAGTTTATTGGAAGGAGCGGAGATTGCGTCCAGATTCAGATTATTGGCAAACGCCATAATCATCGGCAACAGGCGGTTTTCGGCACAGGAAGCGTATTCGCCGTTCTTCAGCATTTTCAGCTCATTATATAATAAGGACGGATTACTGTATTTATCGGCAAACCACCACGAAGCCAATGCCGCGGTAGAGGAGGGAGCACAGTCGGAATAATTAAAGAACTTGCTGTTCAAGCCTGTCATATACAGCATATACTCTGCCGTTTTGGAGAATCCCGGTGTATCGGAAAGCCCGTTATCCGTGCCGAGCGTACTGTTGAGGGCGGCAAGCATCAATACCTGATAGAGCGTGCCGTAACACCAGTAACCGCTGCCCTCCGGATAGTTGCCGTCGGGAGAATACATCACTTCCAATGCAGGTTTGTTGGATTCCAACGCCTTTTCAATCATGTCCTTTGCTTCGGAAGGATTGTTTTCATAGGAAGCCAGTGCCGCACAGACCAGTCCGCCATTGCAAACCTGGTTCCAGTTGTTGGTGGCTTCGTAGAAGTTGAGGTTCCAGTTCTTGTTCTGTGCCTGTTGAAAGGCAAACTTCAACAATGCGTTGGCCGCTTTTGTACGGGTGGCTGCGCTTAGTTCGTTGTAGAGCCAGTCGTAGCCGAACGCAACAGCCGTAGCCATTTCGCCCACATCGAGAAAGTGGCGTTTCGAGTTCCAGTCGGGAAAGTTGCAGACAGCGTTCATATCCGTTTCCGCTTTAGTCAGGTATTTGGCATCGCCGGTCATCCGGTAAGCATAAGCGCAGGTGAAAATACGCAGCAATGCATCGCGAGACACATCGAGGATACGTTTGTTGCTGGCATCCAATTTATAAGTCAGTGCCGTGGCGTTCATCCCTTTGCTGTTGCATACACTCATAATGGTATTATGGAGCAAGGTCAGATTGGCACTCGAATTGGCATCCACTTTGGCTTTCAACGCAGTGAAGGCCTCGGCGTTCATCAACAGGCGGGGATGATTGTCCGCGGTCAGTTTGGAATAATCCAGTCCGCCCTCCGGCTCCGTGGGATTCGGTTTCTCATGGGTAGATCCCGGACGGAATCTGTTCTCATCTTCATCGGAACAACTAACGGCTGTTCCCACAAAGAAAGCTATGATGATTGTTTTAAAAAGAATCGTTTTCATGGTTCAATGAATTTATTTGTATTACTACTTCAAAGGAATAAGTCGTACTTTCAGTTGCGAGGCACGATTAGCAGGAATCACCGTCTCAAAACCCACGCGGATGGTTCCCGGATTGCGGAAATCATATTCATGCGGGGGCACGTTCGACCAGGTTTTCATTTCTACTTCCGTATCGGCATCTACCGTCAATAGCATCCGTTGTCCGTCTTTGGTTAATTCCATCCGGTTCTTGCCCGTTATTTTGGCTTCCGCCGGAGTGACCATTATCCAGGATACGGCAGCTTCCTTGTCCCCCGTCTCCAACCGGTCGGTCACTTCCAGGTGGTCTTTCTTATCCAATATCACGGTGCGGACGGCTTTCTTCACGCTGTTGGCAAACACAGTCGACAGGTCTACTTCCGCCCCTTTCTGTTTCTTCGACTCGAAAGTACGGGTGATCGGAGCATTGCTCTTTACCAAATGGCGTTCGCCGTTAATCGTCAGGGTGTTGTGAGCGATATTGCTTAACCGGAATACTTCCCAGCGTTGTCCGTTCTGCGACATATTCCACAGGTCTACTCCCTTACTTTCGAGCGTAATGTAACTCTGCATACCCAAGTCCATCGCCCAACGCACCCCGTCTCTCTCGAAGATAAACGAACCGGCATCCATGTGCGCATGAGAGGTAGAGGGCGAACCGCCTTTCACTCCCAGATAGGTATCTTCCTTGCTGTCCCATCCGCCACGGTAGATAAACACAGGCGTATCTCCGCGACTGAACCAGAAGTTTTTCTTCGGCTTGCCGATATTCTTCAAATCGAGCTGCGAACAGAACACCATCAGGCTGGGCAGTAAACGGTCTTCGGCAAACGGCATATCCGCCCGGTCGAGATACTGACGTTCGATCCACAACAGGGAAAGGTCTTTCGCCTTGCCTGCAAACCAGAACATCATCATGTTGCACTCCGCCTCTACCGGAGAGTCCGAGAAACAGAAACAGTCTCCGCCCGGAGCCGTCATATACTGCATGAAACGGGCAGACTCCATGAAGCCGGGGGCTTGGGAGAGCCCATTGTCTGTGCCGAAAGCACTTTCGAGCGCAGCAATGAGCATTACCTGAAAACTTGTCCCGTACCCCCAATATCCGAATCCTTCGGGATAACCTCCGTCGGGGCCATAACCTACCATCGCTTTCGGATTTGTCTCCATGCATTTCTCGATAATACCTTTCGAAATCTCCGGAATCTCTTCGAAAAGAGCCAGTGCACCATACGCCAATCCACTATTACATACGGAATTCCAGTTATTCTTGGCAGTGTAGAACCAGGCATGACGGGTATTCTTTGCCGCATCAAATCCTTTTTCGATGATTGCTTCACGCACCACCCGGCGGGTGTCGGGCTGCAAAGAATCATAGAGCCAGTCATAACCGATAGCCAATGCCATTACCATCTCGCCTACATCCAGGAAATGAGTAGGGTTCCAGTCCGTGAAACGGCTGACAGCGAGCATCTCCTGTTCCGCACGGTGAGCGTATTTCTTATCTCCCGTCATACGGTAAGCGTATGAGAGGTAATAGATACGCTTCAATGCGATGCGCGAAATCGCCAGCAGGCGTTTACCCTCTTTGATACGTTCCACAGGCTGTTCCGTAAGTGTCCGGTCGCAAAGTTCCATGATCCGCTGGTGAACTGCTGCCAACGGGGGATACTCCGCAATAGCTTTCTTGATAACTTCTTCTCCACCCTCCGGCAATAACAGCCGGGGATGAGGCGCTATCTTGCCATAGTCAAACTGTTGCGCAAATACACCTGTGCAACCGGATACAAAAATGAGTAATAGTAAAAGTATTTTCTTCATCCTTATTCAAATCTTTATGATTAATACGCCCAACCGCTTCGTTTAGTCAGGTTCGGGTTCTTTTGCGTTTCAACGATAGGAGTAGTCCATGGCCACATGTAATCGGTGTAATACCAGTTATACTCTACCATATCGCCCCACCAGGACTTGCCGCCATTCACGTCTTTCCCCTGGAATTTGGTTTCTTTGTAGGTTCCCCAACGTACTTCGTCGAAGAAGTTAATTCCCTCCAGGCAGAATTCCACGCGACGTTCGTAACGTATCCTTTCGAGCATGTCTTCCTTTCCGTTCACTGCGCACGGACCGCTTCCGCCCTCTGTCAGTGCGGGCATGTGGGCACGGGTACGTACTTTATTCACCAAACGGATGGCTTCTCCCAACTGATCGGTCTGCGCCAATGCTTCGGCATACTGCAACAGTACATCGGTATAGCGAATCAACGGCCAGTCTGTATGGCAACGGCTCCGGCTAATCAAACGGCCTTTCTCAAACTCATTGTACTTGCGATAGCAGTAGAAAGCAGAAGTACGTTTATCGAGCCAGAAGTCTCCGCCATTCGTTCCCTGTTCCTTCAACGGCCAACGGAGTTGTTTACCGATCTGGTTGGCATCTCCTGCATAATTAGGCTTGTAGCAGTCCACCGGCACATAAGGAGTGACGACGGTCTGTTGCAAACGTGGGTCGCGGTTGTCATACGCCTTTTTAATGCGGGCTTCATTACCGCTGTTCAGGTAGTATTTCTGATAAATATCTTCACCTACGCGTTTGATAAGGGCATTCTTTTGTGAGGACATGGATTCCAACCCGTCACGGCAGAAGAAGATTTCACGTTGTTGCGGAGTCAGTAAGTCCCAATCTTCCAAGCCGTCTACTTCCGACCATTTGAAGTCCGATCCGTCGGCATTCTTATAATAGTCTACAAAGTCTGCGGAAGGTTTTATTTCCGTCCAGCCATCATACGTATCGCGGGCACCGGTCATTTGCTGAATGTTATCACAATAACCGGTTTCTTCACTGAACTGGAGCGAGAAGATCATTTCTTTATCTTTTTCGTTTTCATATTTGAAGAAGTCGGCATATTCGCCTGTCCACAAGCCATAACCGCACGCTTCCACTTCTTTGAAATCGTTGCCCGCTTCCTTGTATTGTTTCTTCCACATATATACCATACCACGCAGGGCATAAGCGGCTCCTTTAGAGGGACGGCCGTAGTTTTCATTCAGCGTGTTATGGGGGAAGTCGGGATTGTTGATGCAATACGTCAAATCATCCAAAATCACTTGCCATACCTCATTTACCGAAGATTGACCACGGGTACAGTCTTCGTTATTGATGGGTTCCAGATAAACGGGGACTCCCTGATAAAGCATATTCAGACGATTGTATGCCCAGGCACGAAGGAAACGGGCTTCGCATTGGTAACGAGCCAGTTTATCAGCGCTCATATCCGCTTTATGCAGATTGGCAATCGCATCGTTACACGCATGGATAATGGTGTAACAGAACTTCCATTCATACCACACCTGGAAATCATTGGCAGGCTTGGTAGCCAGCGAAAGCAGTTCCACCGGATAATTATTGGAATAATAATCGGTCGCGAAGCTCATGGCTTCGATTCCCTGACGGTTCAGCCCGTCGGCGCGGCGGAGCTGGGTAGACGAGAGTTGGGTGGCATAGAACGGATAGTAGAGTCCTGCCATTCCCTTGTCGGCAAGCTCCTCCGTAGTCCACATGTTTTCACTTGCGATCTGGTCTTCCGGGACCACATCAAGAATATCCATGCAGGAGGTAGCAGCCAGAGCCATCGTTAAAATCATTAATATCTTTTTCATATCAGATTCTGTTTTTTAGTTCTACATCATTAAAAGGTAATCTGTCCGCCAAAAGAGATCTGACGCATCAATGGGTAGCCGATTTCAGTTCCTATTTCCGGATCAAGTCCCGGGTAACTGGTAATCGTCAGGATGTTATCCATCGACACGAAAGCACGGAGCTTGCTTACAAAGAACTTACTGGAAATCCGCTGCGGCAATGTATAGCCTATCTGGATATTCTTCAACTTGAAATAGTCGGCCTTATATTCGTTCCAATCGCTCTGGATTCTGTTATTATACGTAGTTCCATACGTCAGACGGGGGTATTTGCCCGACTGGTTGGTGCGCGAATCGTCCGGATTGGAAGGATCGAAGAAGTAATGATTGTCGGCAATATGTTCGATAATGCCATATCCGTGACTCACGAGCGTGGAGTTGTAGTAATCCGTATTCCAGTTGAGGTAATGTCCGAAAGCTCCCGACCACAACATGGAGAAATCAATATTCTTGTAAGAGAAAGCACAGTTGAAACCCAGGTTGAATTTCGGGACACTAGTGTGTCCGGAGAAATCCCGGTCGTTGGTATCACCGTAGTTCATATCACCGTTGTTGTCGGCATAGAGAATGTCACCATACCAAAGCTGGTCTTTGGCAACCGTCTTCATTCCTCCGAATGAATAACCGGAGTCAATCATGGCCTGCACCCATACCATATCTTCTTTCGTACGTATCATTCCGTCCTTCGGTCCCGCATGGATATCCACCGCACCTCCGGTATAGCCTTCGCCGGAACCTCTGTACACCTTATACATATAGGTTTCCCCCAGTTGGCGACCTTCACAGATATAACCTCCGAAACCGGATTCGGACACATCACTGAAGTTATTAACATAACTGACTTTGTTTCCCTGCGCATCATACGTCCAGTATTTCTGGAGTTCGCCTTTGAACTTCATTACTTTGTTGGCGTTGAAAGAGAAGTTCATGCCTACCCGATATTCGAAATCTTTTCCGATACGGTCGTTCCAGTTCAGGGTAAATTCAACACCGCGGTTGCGCACTTCACCCAGATTCTCGGGAGCAGAGCCTACGACACCCATCGAGAGATAGAGTTCGGGATGGTAGAGAATGTCCGAAGTATACTTATTATAATAGTCTATCTCACCCGTCAGGCGGTTGTTAAAGAAACCGAAGTCAAGTCCGATGTCGGTGGTGGCGGTACTTTCCCAGTGCAGTTTGTCGTTGCTTAGTTTCTTGCGTACCAGTCCTTTGGTTCCTTCACCATCGATTACGACATTGCCTGTGGCGTAGTTTGCCTGCCAGTCGTAGTTACCCGTAGAGTTGTTACCTGTCTTTCCCCAGGAAACACGCAGTTTCAGGTTGGAGAGATAGTCGGATGCTCCCTGCATGAACGATTCTTCCGAGATACGCCATCCACCGGAGAACGAAGGGAAATATCCCCAACGCTGGTTCACACCGAAACGGGAGGAGGCATCGGCACGAAGGTTGGCTTCGAAGAGATAACGTCCTTTATATCCGTAGTTGACACGGCCGAAGTAAGAGAGCAGTCCCCATTTGGCAGGTGATGAGCTGGAAGAGCTGACGAGCGTCTCGTATGTGCTTAGTTCGTTCAGCGTCCAGTCCGTAGCGCCTTTACGGGAAACGGCAAAGCTCTTGCTGTAATATTCTTGGGCGGAATATCCGAGCAGTGCGCCCAGATCGTGGTCTTTCTTGATGGTCGTATTGTAGCGTACCAGTATTTCAGCACTCTGACGCCAGGTGCGTGCGCTCGTATTGGTGATGGAAGCGTTCTCCAACGCGCTTTCGCTGACACGCTGGTCGGTGACGTAGTCCCAATAACCATTTTGGCGGCTATAAGAAGACTTGTCGGTGAATGTCGGCGAATAGTTGAAAGTACCTTCAATGTTGAGCCCTTTATAGGGAGTGATAATTCCGTAGACTGATGCATTGAGACGCCATACGGTATTGAAACCGGTGGCTCCTGCCATCTGACCGAAGATATTATTGGCATTGGAAGATTCTTCGCTGGCTAGCGCGGCACGTCCCCAGTAGTTCGGTTCGCCGGGATATACACCCGGAGTGGTCTGATAGAGATACTTGAATCCGTTGCTGATATTAGCCATCCCGTAATCTTGCTTTTGTCCGTAGAGACGGGTGCCGACGGTCATCCATTTCACTATCTTGGCTTCCAGGTTGGTACGGAAATTGATTTTCTGCGTACTTGAGTCGAGGTTCCAGCGGTTCATGACTCCCTGATTGTCGAGATAGCCTAAGGAAAGCATGTATTTCACTTTCTCCGAACTGCCGGAGACAGACAGGTTGTGCTCTTGCGAATATCCGGTGTCGAATACTTCGTCGAACCAATCGGTGTTGGGATAAGCCACGTAATTGGGTACTCCGTACTCGTTCAACCCGTTCGGATCGGCAGAAGCAGCCCTCCAGCGGTCGATGCTTTCCTGCGAGAAGATGCCTTTGGTATTCACATTGTCGCAAGCCTCGTTCACCAGTCCCATATAACGGGCATAGTCGCTTACGAAAGAGAGGTTGTTGTAGGGCATCTGCACGACTCCCGAATAAGAATAGGAGATTTGCGGTTTGCCTTTCCCGTTTTTGGTGGTGATAAGGATGACTCCGTTGGCGGCTCGCGTACCATAAATAGCTGTGGAGGCAGCGTCTTTCAGTACGGAGATGCTTTCGATGTCGTTGGGGTTCACATTGTCCATGCTCCATTCGATACCGTCCACCAGGACCAATGGGGAGTTGGTATTGAACGTACCGTTACCGCGGACGCGGATGGTGGCACCGTCCGAACCGGGTTGTCCCGAAGCCTGCGTCACGTTCATACCGGCAGCGAGCCCCGAAAGGGCAGAAGAAACACTCATGATGGGACGTCCCTCCGTCTGATCGGCAAAGTTGATGGAAGTCACGGAACCGGTCAGGTTCACTTTCTTCTGCACACCGTAACCCACTACCACTACTTCATCCAGTACTTTCGTTTCCACCTTCATCTGGACGTCGAGTTTCGTGCGTCCGTTCAGGGGAAGCGTGGTGGTCTGATAACCAATGTAACTGAAAGAAACAGAAGGTTTGGCAGAAGTTGTTTTTAAGGTGTAGTGCCCGTTCAGATCTGTCAAGACACCGTTCGTTGTACCTACTTCGACGACGGAAACACCCGGCAGGGTTTCTCCATTCTCATCGATCACTACTCCACTTACTGTAGCAGATGTCTGTGCCCACACCACATCTGTCAGTAAAAAGAGCGAAGCCAATAAAAATAATAGATAATGCTTCTTTTTCATTTGATTAGATTTAATGAAACAATTAGGTTGTTAAATACTCACAGTGCAAAGAAATGAGATATTTAACCAATCTAATAATACTGTTTAGGCGATTGATGCCACTAATTAAGAAAATTCGACCGAGAATGGAAAGGAAAAACCAGCTTTTAAGATTTCGACTAGCTTTTATCAGAAAATGACTAGCTAATTTTATTCCATATTTAAAAATTGATTGTATTTTTGTCGGATACCTAATAACTATTCGTCGAATATCTAATAAAAAACAGTATGAAAAAACATTTTCTACTTCTGATTCTATCACTTTTATTCCTACCGCTTGCACAAGGCAAAGTAAAACTCCCCGCAATGATGGGAGATCACATGGTGCTTCAACAGAACAGTTCCGTTAAATTATGGGGTTGGGCAGACGGCAAAAAAGTAACCGTCACTACTTCATGGAACAACCGGACTTATCAGGCATCTACCGACAAAGACGGGGCCTGGCTGGTGAAAGTGGACACTCCCAAAGGAGGTTATACACCTTATTCTATTACAATCAGCGATGGGACTCCGGTCACTCTCTCGGATATACTGATAGGGGAGGTGTGGATCTGCTCCGGACAGTCGAACATGGAAATGCGCATGATGGGAAATGCCGCACAGCCCATTGACAACTCACTTGAAACGCTTCTAAACTCGGGAAATTACCGCGACCGTATTCGCTTTATTACCGTACCGAGAACCAATGATACAGAGCGCCGCACGGATTTCGAGAAAAGAAAATGGGAAGTATCGTCACCCGAAACGAGCATTGATTGCAGTGCCGCCGCCTATTTCTTTGCCCGCCAACTGACTGAAAGCCTCCATCTCCCGGTAGGGCTGGTTATCAACAGTTGGGGAGGTTCGGCGATCGAGGCATGGATGGATGAACCGACATTGAAAACCGTTGAAGGTATGGATATTGAAGCTGCCAAAAATCCTAAAAGAGGAGTGCACCAACGTCTGGAATGTCTGTACAATTCGATGTTATGGCCTGTTAAGAACTTCACGGCAAAGGGTTTCCTCTGGTATCAGGGAGAATCGAACATATCCAACTATCAATTCTATGCTCCGATGATGACTGCCATGGTGCAGCTATGGAGAAATGTATGGGAGGCTCCCGATATGCCTTTCTATTATGTGCAGATTGCTCCTTACAAATATGAAAACAGCAGCAATACGGGGGCTGCTTTATTGCGTGAAGCACAGATGGAAGCACTGAAAACGATTCCTAATTCGGGCATGGTCCCCACTACGGATATTGGTGATGAATTCTGCATCCATCCGCCACAGAAGGATATAGTAGGGCTTCGGTTGGCTACACTTGCATTGACTAAAACATACGGTATCCGCCGGTTGCCATCCAACGGTCCGACGATGACCAAAGTGGACTATGCGGACAAAAAGGCTATAGTGACATTTGATAATGCACCTGCGGGGTTGTTTCCTACTTTCTCCGAACTGGAAGGATTCGAGATTGCGGGAGCGGACAAGAAGTTCTATCCGGCGAAAGCAAAGATTGTAGGACGTACCAACACAGTAGAAGTGTGGAGTGAAAAGGTAACCCAACCGGTTGCCGTGCGCTATGCTTTCCGTAATTATGTGGGAAATATCACGCTGCGGAATACTTTCGGATTGAGTGCTTTCCCGTTCCGCACGGATACGTGGGACGACGTGAAATAAAGGAAATTATGAAACGATCCATCTTATCTATATGTATACTGCTGGCATCGGTTTCTCTGGTCTTCGCCAATATCTACAAGAAATATGACGTTAGATCAGGGTTATCGGGCAATTGCGTCCGGAGCATCCTCCAGGATAGCATCGGATATATGTGGTTTGCAACGCAGGACGGGCTGAATCGTTTCAACGGTATCGAGTTTACCAACTACGGACATTCGTCAGAAAACGGTGGAAACAGTTATATGAATATAGTAACGATCTGCCGCCATCAGGATAACAATCAGATTTGGGTGGCCAGTACGGAGAAGCTGTATTTATTCGACTCGCGGGAAGAGAAGTTCTCCGTATTCGATACACAGACGGAAGACGGGGTGACAGTCAACAGTGTCTTTGGAATGGCATACGACAACGACGGGCAGTTATGGATCGGAACAGCCAACGGACTGTTTGTCTACAACGAGAAAAAAGGTACGTTGAGGCAGTATCTACATTCTCTTTCCGATCCTCATTCATTGCCGGACAATCACGTGTGGGTGATCTACAACGACTCGTTCGGAACTATCTGGATAGGCACCCGGAATGGTCTGGCAAAATACAACCAACGCACGGACAACTTCACAGGGTATATATCCGAAGATACTTCTTTCGGACGTCCTGCCTGCAACGAGATTATCTCTTTGATGGAAAGTTCGCAGGGAGTATTATGGGCGGGTACATGGTACGGGGGACTGGCACGGTTCAATAAGGAAACGGGGCAATTCCGCTATTACTTCGGAGAAGGGGACACGCTTACCATTCCACGCATCCGCACCTTGTTTCAACGGACGGCCAACTCTTTCTATCTCGGCTCCGACGACGGACTTTATACATTCAACACCACGACAGGAGAATGTCTGCCTACCGACGACGGACAAAATAAAGAAAGTATCTATGCCTGTTATCAGGATAGGGAAGGGGGAATCTGGATCGGGACGTATTTCAGTGGGGTGAGTTACCTGTCTCCCAAGCATAAGGATATTGAGTGGTATTATCCCAATGGTACGGAAAATTCTCTTTCGGGAAATGTAATCAGCCAATTCTGCGAAGATCCCGACGGAAACATTTGGATTGCTACCGAAGACGGGGGACTGAATCTCTTTGATCCCCGCACGAAGAAGTTTAAAAACCATCTGTTGAGAAGCAGTAACCCTAATATCGGTTATCACAATATCCATGCACTGTTGTACAATGAAGGAAAATTGTGGATTGGCAGTTTCTCCCGTGGATTATATATCCTGGATATTCAAACGGGAAAAATGAAAAACTATCGCCATAACCGCGCAAACCCACATTCAATTCCTAACGACCATATCTACTCCATCTATCAAACGAAGGATGGCAGCATTTATCTGGGAACGCTTTCCGGATTCTGCCAGTATGACCCGGAAAGTGATTCTTTCCGGACATTGGAACCTTTAAGCCATATCTTTATCTACGACATGGTTGAAGACCCATACGGAGACTTGTGGCTGGCAAGCAAAAGGGATGGTATCTGGCGTTACAACCGCCAAACCGGCAAACTGCACAACTATCGCAACGACCCGGCAAATCCTGATTCTCCTTGCAGCAACTGGGTAATCCGTGTGTATATCGATCATAAACTACATCTATGGTTCTGCACCGAAGGTGGTGGCATCTGCCGTTATCACTATCAGGAGGACCGTTTTGAGAACTTCTCCACCAAAGAGAATCTGCCGAACAATATCATCTATGGCATACTGGACGATCAATCGGGTAACTATTGGCTTTCTTCCAACAGGGGACTGATCCGGTATGAGCCGCAAAACAAACGGGCACAACTCTATACCATCGAGGATGGATTGCAAAGCAACCAGTTCAATTTCCGTTCTTCCCTGCAAGCCAGTGACGGGAAATTCTATTTCGGTGGGGTGAACGGGTTCAATTGTTTTTATCCGTTCAAATTATCTATTAATAAGGTAAGACCTACAGCGTCTATCTCGGCGGTATATATCCATAGCCCCGACGACAAAATAAGCCTTAGCAAGCGTATACCTGCTCTTAGCGGACAGGTAACTGTCCCTTATCAGGTGGTGTCGTTCGACATCACGTTCGAAAGTCTTAGTTATGTGGCTCCCAGCAAGAATTTATATGCCTACAAACTGGACGGTATTCACAAAGAATGGATATACACGGATAAACATAACGTATCTTTTCTCAACCTGCCTCCGGGTGAATATACTTTCCGTGTAAAAGCCAGTAACAACGATGAATATTGGAGCAATGACGACTGTTGTCTGCATATTGAAATTCTTCCTCCACCCTGGAAGACCATTTATGCCAAGATTTTCTATTTACTAATTGCATGTGGTCTCGCATATTTCCTGGTACAGCTTTATTTGCGTAAGCAGCAGGCTGTGAAAATAAGAAAGATGAAAGAGATGGAACAAATAAAGAATCAGGAGTTGTTCCAGTCGAAAATTACATTCTTCACTCAAGTGGCGCATGAAATCAAGACTCCGGTAAGCCTTATCAAAGCTCCGCTGGAAGCTATTCTGGAAACACATGAATGGAACAGTGAAGTGGAAAGCAACCTGTCTGTGATACGGAAGAACACCAACCGACTGATGGAGCTTATCAAACAATTGCTCGACTTCCGCAAAGTGGACAAGGAAGGTTATACGCTTTCATTCAATGAAGTGGATATCAACCGGATGATAGAGGACATCATCGACCGTTTCCGTGCCATCTCCCTGACCGGAATATCTTTCAGTGTCTCTCTTCCGAAAGAACATCTGCAATATAATGTAGACCAGGAGGCGCTGACTAAAATTGTCAGCAACCTGCTGACAAATGCCATGAAATATGCCCGTACCCGCATTATGGTAATTATGGACGAACATCTGTCTTCTGAAGGGCGCACGCTCTCCTTGTGTGTGCGTGACGACGGTCCGGGTATTCCGCAAGAGGAATGCAGCAAGGTTTTCGAACCGTTTTATCAGGTAGGAAATACAGGAAACAACGGATCGGGAGTGGGAATCGGATTGAGTCTCGTCAAATTGTTGGTGGAGAAGCATAAAGGAAAGGTTTATATCAATCCCGGCTATACGGAAGGATGCGAGGTATGTGTGGAAATTCCGTATTTGGAGAAAAGCATCTCTGTCAGCCCTTCCATCACTTCCATGCCCGACAAGGTTCCCGCTTCGGAGGAAGAGGGCGAACCCGCCGGTTACTCTCTTCTGGTAGTGGAAGACACGACGGACATGCTGGAGTTTCTGGCTAAGAATCTGGGAAATACCTACACCATCCATACAGCCGCCAATGGCAAGGAAGCCTTGGAATGTCTGGAGACAACGACAGTAGATCTTATTATCAGCGACATCGTCATGCCTCACATGGACGGATTCGAATTATTAAAGTCCATCCGTTCCGACAATATGCTTTGTCATATCCCGTTTATCCTGCTTTCGGCACTCGACAGCATCGATTCAAAAATTGCGGGTCTTGACTATGGCGCGGACGCTTATATAGAGAAGCCTTTCTCACTAAGCCACATGAAAGCCACCATCAATAATCTGCTGGAAAACCGACGCATGCTGTTCAACCACTTTACAACGGTACCGAATATGTCATACGACCAGACATTAATGAACAAAACAGACGTGAAATGGCTGAACACGATCAATGAAATCATTACCCGCAATTTCACCAATGAAGAATTTACCATTGACAAGATGGCGGAAGAGATGGCTATCAGCCGTTCCAACTTACAGCGCAAGTTGAAAGGATTGACAGGAATGCCACCCAATGATTATATCCGGTTGATTCGGCTCAAAACAGCCGGAGAACTTTTGCGGGAAGGGGAATACCGGATTAACGAAGTCTGCTACATCGTAGGATTTAATAATCCTTCATACTTCGCGCGCTGCTTTCAGAAACAGTTCGGGATATTGCCGAAAGATTATGTGAAGAAAGGAAGCTAGCCTTTCATATAAGAAACCGAACAACCAAAGAGGTATTAATGAGCTGACCGCTCTTGACTTTGCTCACAATATTGAGTTTTTCTTCAAATGAATGTCGCATAAAAAACTGCACTCCTAAAGTTTTGTGTCTAACTTTTGGGGTGCAGTTCAATTATCAGGGAAGTACATTTCTCATCGCAGTGAGAATATACCCTTGTCAGAATAGGCTGAAACAGCTCATGAAGCCAATAAAAGGGCGAGCAATAGAATAGGAAGTAAAACTTCTGAATTCTATTAATTCGCCCTCTTATATTAACTCTCTTACGTATTATCTATTAGAAATATATCCCTGTTGAATTATATTTCAATAAGAAGCTGTTGCCGGAATACCTTCCTTTTCCAATAAAGCCACAATACGGTCTAACTCTTCATGCGTAGCCTTTTGCAAATCGTGGTCGGGAGTCTCCCGGTCGATCGTATAAATCATTACTTGACGGGGAGCGATTTCTTTCACTGCTTCTATCCAGGGGAGCACATACTTGTCGGATGTATTATCCATGTCTTTTCCCTGATAACCTCCTTTCAGGAACATCGTTTGTACGATGCAGTTTCCTTTGAACTCTTTCATTTTTTCGATGATCTTCTTAACAGAGTATTTTCCGTTAGGACGGTCCAATAAATGAATATATTCTTCATCCACCGTATCCAATTTCAGAATATTGTTATCTATCTTGTTCAGTACTTCGAATACGGCAGGACGGTCGATAAATGTAGAGTTACTCAATACACTTACTTTCGCTTTTGGGAAATACTTATTGCGAAGCGCAAGAGTATCTTCTATGATTTCCGGGAAGTGGGGATGCGCAGTCGGTTCACCATTTCCGGCAAAGGTCAGTACGTCGGGAGCGGGACCGTTTGCCTGCATGTCTTTCAGTTTCTCTTCGAGAGCTGTGCGGACTTCTTCACGGGTAGGAAGAAGCTTCTTCGTACGATGTTCGGCATTGAAGCCACACTCACAGTAAATGCAGTCGAACGAACAAACCTTACCGTCATCCGGCAATAAATTGATTCCCAAAGAAACGCCCAAACGGCGGGAATGAATAGGGCCGAAGATGGGTGAAGGAAAAATAATAGTCATCTTATTCTACTTATTTATTCATAAATGATAGCAAAGATAACCCAAAACTTATAGGTTATCCTATCTGTACGACCATTTTTTCACTTTATTCTTCCCATAAGTAAAGTGTACATATCACGCACCTCTGCCTGGGGATGTATCGTACTAAGCTTCTCCAATCTGTTGTACAGACTATGCAATTCGTCCTTTAAACGCTTCGTTATACTATTATGTTTTGCATTTTCCTGTATGATATCCAACCATGCGTCCAGACATATCAACTGGATATCCATTTGTTCATAGCTTACAGCAGCCGACGGATCAAAATCATTAAACAGCCCTTTATACAAATCTCGGAAGAAATCGTCATCACTATATCCTTTTTGATTACTATGTAATGCTTGCAATCTAAGAGCCGATATGGTTTCTATACTTAGTAAGTGCTTGAACATCTTTACCAATTCCGGATATAGAATGTTATTTCTTGCTTCCAGTAAATTCTCTTTTACATACGTACATTCCATCTTTTCTGCAGGATGAAATAAATAGTTGTCCAGTTCGAGCATTGCTTGATGTTGTGCGTCTGCCGGTTGGGAACTTCCCACTGTTTCAACTATTCCCATCAGATAACTTCCATACAGACGAATAGCCTTCCTATATATATCAGTGAGTGAACTGCCCTTGTCCCTTTTTCCTCCTTTATACACAATCTTATCCAACTGATTTAGTACAATCTGCAGATTTGACATTTTTGCTGCATAATCGGATAACGGAAGAGAAAAAATCCCATCCGGCAGGTTTTTATCTATCCATCGGCGGAGTTGCTCCCGTTCATCATAGCAACTCCTACTTCCTTTGAGACGATTATAACCAAAATAAATAGCCCGGCAAGCATCGTCCGCTACTTTTACAGTCGTTCTGCACGAGCTTTTTGACAGATTTCCGCGTAAACCTAACAGATGCCCGATTTCCCCTGTTATTTCATTTTGCAACAACTCTTTTTCCACCTCCTTAGAATAACGGTCGGCTATGATACGTGGATCCGAAGCGCCACAACTCAACAAATAGTCATCCAATTTTCCTTTTTGAAATCCATGTCCGATGTTCACCCGACATGACAGTATTTCTCCGGTACGAGGATGACAGGTAAAGTCACTCTTTATCCCCGGCATCATCAAATCGTATGAAACGAAAGCACGCTGTTCGGCCAGAATAATTTTGCTGTCTGCATACTTCACTTGTAAAGCATCCCGGATACCTGCCTTGCGGAATGCAGTATTCCATACCAATATTCCTTCTTTCACAGCTTGAAAATATTCCTTCGGAAAAAGCGTATCTATATAAAAAGTAAGCGGTTTCGACATATCCCAACGAAGAATTAATGAATCTTCTACCATACAATAAGGATCTTGGGAATAATCTTTAAAAGTCAATGTCTGATAGGGTATCCTGTGATCTGCCAGGCGGATCTGATCTTTCTTTTGAGGGAGCAAACGTACTACACAAGTAAGCTCCAAAGGTATGCTGCCTTCAGGTAATATAATGGCAGAGCTGGAAAACATATATCTTTCCGCCTCAACCCCGTGATAACGCCTGACCGTAAATGACACCCCTTCTTCAAAAGGATGTATTTTTGTTACCTCTGACAGTTCCGGAACCAACGAACGGATAAAACCATGATTATAGCTGAACCAGTCATTGCCATTTATCAGATATTTTGTTATTCGGATAATGGCTCCTTGTTCTTTCGAATAAGCCACTACCGGATAGCTATCACCGGCAGGTTGTATATTTGACAACGAAAACGACCGCTGATATACACTCTTTTCATCCAGAATACGCTCTGTATAAAACGGCTTTTGGAAACAAATCGTAGCTTTATCAGGAGACATGATGCGTACTACCCCCAAACCGGTAACGGGACGATTCAGTAAATCGAAGCCTCTATCTATCTGTCCGCGAACTTCAATCTCCCGCCCGATATATTCACGGGGTATTTCCAGATAAACCTCCTTCTCCGCTACATATACAGGAAATACACCCTCTATTTTTTTCATTCCGGTGACAAAGAATTCATCAAACGCTTTGACGGAATCTTGTGCCTGGAGCCATGCGGCCATACACAACAATATAATAATCACATATTTTCTTTTATTCATGAGCCTCTTTATTTGCTTTTCATCCTTAAAATATAATGCTATCTACCAGAAACATAGCACGTTTTTTAGCAACCAGTTCTGCCACCCTATTACTATAATCAAGCCCCTCTTTCTTAATTCTATTCAAAGCTTGCATAACAGAAACTAATAATTTCGAGGAGGTTATCTTTTCCGACCGATCCAGTAAATCACAGAGTTTATTTACATAAAGCGTCTGTATCTTATGCTTCGCTTCACTTACAGGAACATTATCAGTCCATTCAACGAATAACCCTTCATGCATACTTTCCAAAAACTCATTTACAGATAACATATCCTCACAAGCATTCTCTGATTCTTCCACCTTCCGAAGAGAACGGATTATTTCCGACATAAGTTCCTCATAAAAACGGTCGAATTCTTGACTGGCATCTATTTCTAATTTATGGGTAAACGATTTATTAAACATCCACGCAGGAGGCTGTAATACATAAGTCTGTATAAAGTTCATCACCTTCTTATTGTAATCAGCCTTTTCCGGTATATAAATATTCTCATCATCGGCTTCCGCAAGACGTTTTCCGCCCAAATGCGACAAAACATGCTGTACCCACTGTTTATAATGATTCAATACCGCTTCATAACGCCCCTGTAATACATATAAAGACGTTTTGTCCGTTACATGCCAGACATCCGGATGTTCACACAAATATTTCAGATTCTCTATTCCTTGTGTATTGACAATAACATGGTCATTACCTAAGTCTTCCGCCTGCGCCCGTACATCTATCCCACCTGAAAAATGCAAGGAAGGATCTTTCTGTTTTTCCTGATTCCAACGCTCTCTGTTCTCTTCTCTTTCAGAAGCATCCTTACCCGGAAATATACGGTATCCCCATTCAATAGCCCACTTATCATATTCGCCGACACGTACCCGCCTGTTTTTCAAATCAACCTTATCTTGAGGACGCAAAGCGTAATTATATCGTACATAGTCCATTATGGAACTTCCTATACTATATCGACTCAAAAAGTCATTATCACGCAACTGGTCTATGGAATAATGGGAACTACCCAGAAAGTTATGTTCCAATCCCAATGTGTGACCCACTTCATGAATGAATACTTGTTTTATCTGTTCCAATTGCAAAGAGTCCGGAAATTCTATGTTCCATGCCTGCGGGTCATTGGCTCCACATTGAGCAAAATACCATTTTTGCTCCAAATTCAACACGCTGCTGAAAATACCGACGTGACAAGCAATAATCTCTCCGGACCGGGATTCACAAGGAGTCGGCCCATAAGCATTATTCTGTCCTGATATCTTCCATGAAATAAACGGATAAGTACTGTCATAAATACTAAAATCCGGATCTTCTTCGGCAGTGGGAGCCAATCGTGCATCAATGGCATTCTTAAATCCGGCTTGCTCGAAAGCAGGACGCCAGTCACGTACTGCCTCAATAATGCAACCAATATACTTTTCCGGCGTGTTGCGATCTATATAAAAGATAATAGGTTGTATCGGCTCCACTAATTCCCCTTTCATGTACTTTTCCTTGTCTTCCGGCTTTATCTCCAAACGCCACCGTTTGATAACAGCTTTCCGGACAGCGGGCTGATCGCCTTGAAAACATTCCTTGCCGATGGAAAAGTAGGCTCCGCTATTTGCAGAAACTGCTTCCAATGGCTTTTTTGATAATAATTTAATGCAAACACCCGTATCCCAATCACCAATATAAGACGGAGAAACAGGTTTGCCGGGCATTCCTATTGACGAACTTCGATAAGCCCGTGATATATGAACCAACAAGCGGTTGTCATATCCCTTGATTTCCTTGATGCAATCTTTCTCTTTTAAACGTGAACCTACCAATAAATCAAAAGATACAATATCGAGCGTAAACAAAGGGAAATCTTTTAATACCTCGCCAATCTCTATCAAACTACTTCCTTGAGTCTTTGCTTTGACCGGCAATCTTTTATAAAGTCTGCTATTCCCACGTTGGGCAGCAATCTTTGCATATATCCCTGCAGGATTTTCAATAATCCTTTCATTCAACGGATCTACTATCCACAATTCATCACCCTGTTTCCTGAAACTGAAGAATACCGGACCTATCATATCACCCGAATATCCGAATTTCTTCTCCATATCCCGATCCGGACGGGCAGGAGCAGTCAAGATAGTAGTTGTTACGGCAAATTCACGTCCAATCAATGAATCCGGAATTTCCCAATATATATGTTTACCACTTCGATAAGTAGTAAACATACCGGGAATAACTTCCACTGGTGCTCCTTCTTTTAGAAAAGTAGCTATATTTGGCTGTTGCCCGTACAAAAAAGTACAGGCAACTGCAAGAAATATTGCACTGATAATTCCTTTTAGCATAAAGAGCGATTTATACTATTCATAATTATAGCTAATATCAACAATCTTCCCAATGAGTTGCTCGGGATCTTCGTAAACACAAATGCTGTTTTCTTCGCGGGATACATCACCTGCCACTGTCAGTTGCAATTCTACAACTACACCTTTATCAGCTGTATTGATGCCTAATCCGAGAGACATGCCGAGTTTCTCCTTATATTCACCAGTCTCCTCATCGTCATCTTCCTCTCTCACACTTTCAGAATCTTTAAATTTCAATGCAACTATCTGTGCTGACGGATCAGTTTCATAAGTATAAAGTTCAATTGCCCTTCCGCGATCAAGATCAATGCGATATAATTTATTACCCGATGTCATAAATATAAGATTTGCCGTATACGCGTAAGAAGCTGCAAATTTTGCTGTTTCTACATTTACTTCGGACGGTAAGGCAATCGTATACTGGGCAGCACAAATCGGATCTTCATCTTGCGCACTGAATTTAAACACAGTCAGCTCTTTTCCGTTCCGAGGAGAAGCAATCGCATAAGCAAAATTTCCCCAATTTCCACCCGTAACAATATCATGTATTTCTAAAGACGGATCAATTACATCCGGATCAAACAAATTAGATTCGTCTGACATTGAATACGTGGATACAGGCTTCTGGTCACTCCATTTAGTACCATAATTACGTATATTTTGAGTAGCCTGATTCATCATATAATCATAATAACCCGGAATAGATGCACTAAGAAAACGATGACTTTCAGAATCAAAAAACAAAAAGCCTCCTCCATACGAACCATAAGCAGAAATAGCAGGAAACTCACTTTCCTTTTTTACCGAGAAAGGTACACAAAATCCATCCATAGGAGCACAATATGCTTTTCCACTATTCACAAACAACTCACCATGAGTACTCATCTTATAGAACTCAATATTCAACGGTTCCCCTTTTCCCGCTGGTTCAAAAAGTATTTTATTCGACGGATATCTCGTTATTAAAGTACTTGGAGTCAACAAGGCCAAGCCCCGATCGGTTACCACCATTAACGCCGGACTTACTTTAAAACCAAAAAAACCCAGCATACTACTTAAAAACGAATCTCCATAATTTTTTCTTGCACTTACCGCCAAAGGTTTTCCTTCTAACGGAAATGACTGATTCAGTTCTGATTTAAAGACATCCGGATAAACATAATATCCTTCCGGAGTACCCTCTATCGCTCCTAATACTCCCTTTCCTTCTTTTTCCTGCAATACAAACCAGCAAGGATTTAAAGGACGAATAATTGCAACTTCACCTATCTGATACCAGGTTGTTCCATTCTTTTTATCCGTAATGACCAACATTAAACCTATATTTTCCGATTCATAAGGCTCGACTGTTACTTTACATTCTTTGCCTACGGAATAATCTTTATAATCACTAAGTCTGTCCGACCCCGCTTTCTTTCCTTCGATTGTTTTCTTCCATTGAAACACAAGGTTTTCCTCATTTTGCTCCAAAGTCTGAGAAATCTCGGGTATAATTGAAATTTCCACTGCTTCCTCTTTAGGCATACGTACCTTCGTTTCAGGTATTACGATAGCCATCGTATTTACATCATGATAATCGTAATCTCCCTTGTCATCGTAACAGCCTGTTTGCAATAAAGCCGATCCGACAAAACTTGCTATATAGATGATATATTTTCTCATAACATTTCTTTTAGTCTTATTCATAATCAATTTCATCACCGTCTTCGCCTAGAATAGGAGGATTTCCTGCTTCAATGTATTCTTTGTAAGCTTGTTTGACCTTGTCAACATCCTCATCTTCCAGATCATCCCACACACGTTGGCATACATCCATAATAAACATATACTTATTATCACTATAACTGCCAAATATCCAATCTTCCCACTCATCCGGCTTCAGTTCCCACCTGACATTTAACACTTCCTGATTCTTTTCTACCAATCCTTTGTCAAACTGATGGAGAGGGTTATCCAAATCAAATTCCAAGTAACAACCATACACATTTCTACCGGACTCTACTTTCGGTCGGTTAATCTTATAGTAAAATACCTGGCAAACCGTATCAAGTTCAGTATATGTATACTTGCTTTCCAATAGTACATCTACTGAATTCTGATAATCGCTATTCGGGGTAACTTTCACACAGAAATCACGATTCTCTTTCAAAAGATCCCCTTGTATTCTTACCGTAAAACTGTCTACAGCATAAGGGTCATCTATCTTCACATAGTCCGTATCAACCAAAGTACGGACATGTGTGCTACTATAGAAATTGATACGAGGTGTCTGGTCATATAAGTCTATCTCGTTTTCACTGCATCCCACATAGATGCCGCAAACAAGAATAGCTAAAACAAAATATATAATACGTTTCATAATGCTTCATCATTTAGAGTTGTTTCCAAAAATATACTCATCATCCGGCAACGTCATCTGATAATGGGCTTCAGTCATCGTTTCAATCCCACAACCATGATAGGTGCTATAATTATGCGCTTTCAGGAAGTAGAAAAGCTGACCTTCCGCGAAATATTCTTTTCTATATTCTTTCATTATCTCATTGATACGTTTAGTCTGATTTTTGTCTTCTTCCGAAGTAGTATCAAGATCATCATATCCGGTAGTTATAATCTCGTCACTGTAAGAGATACCACGTGCAAAACGTACGGTATTCAATGCATCAGCACTTTCTGATGCAGAAGATGCACATTCCGCTACAATATAATACATTTCGGGCAAGCGTATCAAAGGAACTGCATTAGCACCGGAATAAGCATATCCGCCATTCAACGGTTTCTGGTTATATTTTCTACAAAAAACATCTGTTTGACTTGCCCCATTAACAACTTCAAACATTTCCGTATTTTTTCTCCAGTCGGTATTCCCTGCATCGGCTGTTTCATAGAAGAATTTGAATTTATCTCCATCCAGATAGAAACGTTGCTGATTATTGGTATTCTCCATATCCATATAGTTACCAATAAGCAAGTTGGAGAATTCATTCACTGTTATTCCAAATATTTGCTCTGCATAGCGTATGGAATTGTAATTGGAAGCAGTCTGCGACTTGTACAATGCAAAATACTTAGAGGCAGCAATTACCTCTTTAGCATACTCCGTGGCCAATCCTTTGCTTTCCGCATCCCCTTTGTAACAATATACACGGGCCAGCATAGCTTTAACCGCATATAGATTCATACGAAATTCACGATTGACAAGAAAACTATTTTTCTTTGTAAAATCTTCATCCGCCTGGTCGGTAAAGAAATCAAGAGGATCATTCTCTTTCAGTAATTTTTCTGCGTCATTCAAATCTTTGAGAATAGCATCAACCACTTCATTGGCTGCCAAGACAGGAGTAGCATCTTTATCAAAAGTAGTACGGTAGGGTATAGCTTTGGATGCAGGATGTTCCTTATAAACAGGACCGAACATACGCAACAAATCAAAATGAAGAAAAGCGCGAAGCCCGAGTGCTTCTCCCTTCATGGTTTCATAATAGCGTTCGGTAACTAGGACATCTTTATTTTTGTCTACATACTCCAGGAAGTTATTAATATTGGCTATGATATTATACATCGTTGAGTAAATCCCATTCTTCTTACTCAAAAACATGTTCTCATAATCAAATACAATACTCTGGTCGAAAACGGCATTTGTATTATATCCCGGATAATCGGAATATAATCCTGCCAGTTCATCCAAATAAGCATAAGTCAAGTCTCCGGCATACAATGTCTGGATTCCCAACTTCAAATAAATACCTGTAAGCGCATCCTTAAATCCGGATTCCGACTCAAATTGCTTGTCGGTAGGAATAGAAGTCTTCGGAGATACATCCAACCAGTCGCTGCAAGACATAAGTCCCAGCATGGTTGTTGCTAATAGTATATATATTATCTGTTTCATACAAATATGTTTTTAATTAGAAAGCAACATTCAAAGCAAAAGTAAACTGACGGGAATACGGATAGTACAGACCTCTTTCGCGTTTCACTGTAGACCAATAGAAAAAGTCTTCCATATTAAACGTCACTTTGGCGGAGCTCAATCCCCAATGGCTGATAAATTTTGTATTAGTACGATCCATGCGATAGTAGACAGACAACGAACTTCCCTGGAATATATTTTCATCCATGATAAACCGGGAAGTAGCTTTCGTTTCCCAACCACTGGGGGTAAGAGTACGGAATTGTGCCTTGTCACCCGGTTTAGCCCAACGCAACTGACTTACCCGCCGGTCTACATTATATTTCAGATTGGCATTTTCCACCTTGTCAAGCAAAGTCTGATTATATACCTGACCGCCAAACTGGTATCTGAAACTGACATCTGCTCCCCAACCTTTATATGTAAAGGAAGAATTAATATATCCTTGCCATGTAGGTTCCGTATTACCGATAGGTACTACATCATTCGCACTCCAGTTAACGGCGCTTGTCATTTCTCCGTTACGCTTTAATAATATTTCATCTCCGGAAGCCGGATCAATGCCTAATGAGCGTACTACCCAAATGCGGGAAAGAGATTCGCCTTCTTCATAACGTGGCAATGGTGTATCAGTCAGATTTGACGCATTCATGTCATTCCTATGTTTCATTGCTTCCGATATCTCCAACAGTTTGTCTGTATTGCGAGAGCCATTCACCGTAATTGTCCAATAAGCCTGCTTGGCAGTATTCTTATAAGGAATAGCCGAAAGAGAGATTTCCCAACCTTTATTCTCTATCTTACCCAGATTTTCCGGATAACTGCGGAAGCCAAGAGAAGGAGCAAGGCTTATCGAAGTAACCATATTATCTGTTATTTTCCGGTAATACTCCACACGGGCGGTAAGACGCTGGTCTAAGAAACCGAGTTCCAAAGCAAGGTTAGTGCTTTTCGTTGTCTGCCATTTTAAACTCTCATTATGCATAGCCAGAATTTCCGAACCTGTTGCATCCGATGAGTAATAAGGAAGCAGCAAATTAGAGTATGTATAATAACCATGTGCCTGATAAGGATCAAAACCTTGCGAACCGGTCGTACCGTATGTACCCCTCAAAATGAAATCGGAAATAAAAGATACATCTTTCATGAAGTTCTCTTTTTTCAAATCCCAGCGCAATCCTGTTGACCAGAAAGGAGCCCAACGGTTATTTTTTCCAAACTGTGAAGAACCGTCCAAGCGTATATTAAAGTCGAACGAATACTTATATTTATAAGAATAACCTCCGGCAGCCACCCAACCGATAGAGCGTGTTGTCCTCTCATCGCCCGTCACTTTCTCGTTATATTTCTTACCAAACAACAAGTTATCCATATTATCATTCGGGAAACCGGTCACATAGTTTCCATAAGTCTCCGAATTATTCTCCAATACACTCATGCGTGCATTAGCAGTCAGATAATGGTCTTTCAATTGCTTGTTCCAGCTTCCTGTCAAATCGATTCCCCAGCTGACAGCTTCGCTCTGGCTTCTGCGGTAATCACCTCTTAAGGTAGGATCGGTCACATTATCAAAAAGCGTATGTTGTGCAGGACGGAAAATATCACGATGTCCTACACTCTTAGATAAATTGAAAGCTCCTTCAAACCGCAATTCATTAGTAGGATTATATTCCACCTTGAAAAGTTCACGTACTGTAAAGTTCTTGCTTTGGTCTTTACTGTTGAATGTCGTATTGTACATCGGATTCAGATAACTCGATTCACCGCCTACTCCTTCAAAATTATCAAGCCGTTTCTGTATCTCCCCGTTCTCTCCATACGGACGCAAATAAGGATTTAAGCGGGTATATTCACTGAAACTTCCCCACGGAGACTCATTAGCTACCGAATTATCCAACGTAATGCTATTCTTTAATAACACTTTTTTCAGACGATACTGAAAATCAAGCGATCCGGTCAATACATCACGCTTACTGTCTTTCATCACACCCGGAGAACTATTGTATCCTACATACATCCGATAACGCAAGGCTTCATCACCACCTTCCAATGTAACGGTATGCCGTTGTTGGAAAGCTGTTTGCAAAGGTTTGTCCAACCAGTACGTATTTACTCCCGCCAATACTTCACGCAATTTAGACTGATAGAGCTGCCATTTTTCAACAGTCTCGCCACCGTATGTATAAAGTCCGCTTTTTAACTCTGCATCTATCTTCTCTCTTGCATTCATCAAGTTATATCCGGTCATATCCGGAGCTTCAATACGAAGTTCCCCACCATAAGTCACCCAAATCCGTCCCGGTTTGGGCGTCTTGCTTTCGATAACAATTACTCCATTTGCCGCACGTGAACCGTAGATAGCCGTAGCTGCCGCATCTTTCAACAAAACGATAGAAGCAACACGATCGGGATCCATATCGGCAAGTGTCTGTATACTGATTTCAAATCCGTCCATGATAAGCAACGGTTGGTTGGCATACGTCTCATACTCGCCCTGAACTGCCAGCACATCATTACTGGTAGAATTAAAATCTACAGATTGTGTGCCCATATCCATATTTGCACTACCACGCATACGCATATCAGGCAAACCATTCGGATTAGATCCCATATTGATATTATCCACAATACGAAGTCCGGGAGCGACAGCGGCTATCGCTTTAGCCACATTGTTCGTACTATATTTCTTCAGATCCTCACCTTTGATAGTAACAGCTGAACCGGTAAATCCTTCTTTCTTTCTGTTAAACATACCTGTCACCACTACTTCATCCAGCGCCCTTGTATCAGATTTCATCACTACCGACATATAAGATGAAGGATGCAAGAACTGGGTTTCCAAACCTACATACGATATTCTGACACGGCTATCTTTCGGAACATCAGAAAGCTGAAAATTACCATTATTGTCTGTGATAGTACGGATATTACTAGGATCTTCCACTATAATAGTGGCACCAACCACCGGAAGCCCGTCTTCTTCGGAAAGCACTTTTCCTTTTACTTGTGAGAAAAACTTTTTAGAATCCTTTTGTGTGATATTGATGAATTGTCCGTCAATGTGATATTTCAACGGATTTTTTCCGATAATCACCTTCAACGCTTCATCAACTGTAGCTTTTTCTACTTTTCCGGTAGAAGTATAAGAGCTAATTTCATCATAGATAAAAAGAACTTTATACCCCGATACTTTTTCAAAACGTTTAAAAATAGAGGGTAACCCTTCATTTTTAAACTCCATTGTTATTTGCTTTTCTTTACCTGTCTGTGCTTCTACACGCCATGAATAGGCAAAAAGGAAAAGCAAGAATAAAACAATGAACTTCTGTGCCTGATTTCTTTTCATAAGCCTGAATAGTTAAATAATATTTCATTCTTTTAATTGTATACGAAGTTTAAAAAAGAATGGTTACCCTTAAAAGAGTTTTTTTTCAGAAATATATTTTTCTATTCAGATTTATATCTTTTTGCTTGCTTTTTATTCGATAATTAGTTTTCCTGCTTCAAAATAAGCATGTATTCTCTCCATTCGATTCAATAATTCAATCAAGTGAAAGATGTCCTGATGACGATTTGCAAAGAAATGCATACGAAGATCCATGATTTTGCTATTGCGGAACTCAATATCTATATTATACCAACGTCCTATTTCTTTCATCATGTCAACCAGAGCAACATCGTCAAAATAGAAAAATCCTTCCTTCCAATACAAAAATGATTCAATATCCACCTCATTCACGGCAAATGTTCCGTCAGAAGAAAGTTGTACGCTTTGTCCTGGCACCATTTCAACACTATGGACTCCACAAGTATCGCTCACAGCCACTTTTCCTGTAATGAGCGTAACACGGACATCAGTAGGAGAGTAGCTACGTACATTAAATTCCGTTCCCAATACACGAATCTGCAGATTTCCACTTTTCACGATAAAAGGATGTGCTGCATCTTTAGCAACTTTAAAATAGGCTTCACCTTCCAAAGAGACGACTCGTTCTTTTCCTTTGAAAACAGTAGGATAAGCCAAACGACTGTCTGAATTCAAGAATACTTCAGTCCCCTCGGATAAAACAACTTTAAATGTCTCTCCTCTAGGAATACTTAATCTATGTATCTGTACTTTCTGTTTTCCTACTTCCTTGGTTTCTGTCTGAAGGAGAGCACGACTATAATCTATTTCCTTAGAAGACAACTGCGCAGTAGAGTAAGACGAAAGAGATTCTACCACTTCTTTCAATGGCTTTATTTCTTTCTCATCATTCACTTGTAAAGTGACTTCCTGGGCAATATGATTGGCTTGAAACACTTTAATAATTTCCGGTTGTGAGGAAATCATCATTGCACGCAAAACTAAAATGATGGCAACAGCCGCCGCTACACCTGTGACACTAGCCCACAGTATGCGTGTATTTTTTCTTCGATCATTCTTAGAATGTTTATTACGAAAATCTGCCAGTTCTTTCCGGACATCAATTGCCAGTAAATTTTGCTCTTTCTGCATCTCTATCACAATTTCTGCCAAATCAGAACATGCTTGCAAACATTCCTCATCTTCTTCCAAATTATGCAATTGACCAGCAGTTATATGCGAACGATTCTCCATAATTTCCAGGAGTTCTTCTTCCGACTTGCTTATATTTATATTCTTTTCATCCATAAATAGTGTATTCAATATATATATTTACGTTTTAAAGTCAATTCCGGTTACCCTTTTGGCCTAATTCTTCGCGAAGAATGCGTAAAGCCTTCACTATATTCTTATGAACGGCCGCGACACTTACATTTAATTCTTCGGCCACTTCCTTATATTTCTTATTATGAATATAGCATGCTTCCAAAATATGATAATTATAAGGAGTCAACTTCTTCATAGCTTCACGAATACGCAAAACACGAGAATCAGAATTTTGCGAATCGCCTTCTATCATTTTATCAGTCAATTGCGCAGTAAACTCTACATATTCTTCATGAATATTTTGCTTGCGAAGGTAATCTATGCAACGTGTACGGATGATTGTATAAAGATAAGTTTTCGCCGTTGCTTCTTCTATCTTTTCATAATTACGCCACAAATACTCAAAAGCATCACTTACGATATCCCTGCATACTTCAGCATCATTTATGAAATAGTATGCAAAATATACAAACTGTGCATACCATTCATTAAACATTTTGTCAAAAGTAGCCCTGTCATCCATTTAATATCGTATTCTTCTGTTATTTCTGGCAGACAAATATACATTAAAACTTAATACGTAGTTGCATTTGTACATCTGCTTTTTTATTTCCATAGATTAAATCATTGCCGGAACCAATCTCATTCCGGTCTAAATAAATGGTTTCTCCAAACTTGGTTATCAATAGAAAGTGTTTGTTCAGTTCATATCTCAAACGGATACTACACCGGAATCCACGACCTTGAAAAGACGGAGTATAAAACGTATAAAGCAATCCGCTTTCCGAAGCATATACACGCGAGTCATAATCGTCTGTAAAAAAGTAACTGCCCTGAACGTCAGCAAACAGCCTGGCCCAAGGCAGTTGGGAGGATATCATTTGTGTAACCTGATATCCTTTATTAGCAGCTCTGTCCTGAGAATGAAAATGATTATAATCTAAAGTTGTACGACTGCTTAACACATCTCCTAAAGAATAGTTCAAACGATAGCGAAGTTGATGGTGAAAAATAGGAAGTGTTAGTGTTCCTTTACTACCTGTCCAGTCACGCTCTTTTTGTTTATAACGATACCTTAGATACATGGATAAATTGCTGTATGGAGTAAAAGTGCTTTGGAACAGACCATCTGTTCCGCGGGAGGGTTTATTCACTCTGTATTTTTTCCACGGAAAGGAAAATAAATCGAATGAGGCGAAAAACTTCCAATAAGCAAAAGGAGAAGTTTCCAAGCCGATATAATATCCCTGTTCATTTTGTGTCGTACTTCCTTCACCGAATGAATGGGCAAACATAGCCCAATAGTTATAAGAATAAAACCGATGTATCAACATGATTTGAGTGTTTTGAACCGGTGAATATTGCAAACGATTCAAAGAAGCCCAACCTTGTTTTCCGATTGCCGTCTCTCCCTGAAAAGAAAAACGATGCCATCGGTAAGCATAATCTATTCCCAGATTATAGAAGTTATTTCCATGAAGATTGTATTTGGAATAACCTGTTAATTCCGGTTCGTATGGTCGGTTGAAAAGGTAGTAAATACCGGTGATACCCAATCGGATACGGTTGTGTTGATAACTCACGTGTCCACCTGTTAATTGCATGGTGAACAGGTTCTTTTTATCCGCTTCCTTTTGACTTCGATGCAGCCCGGTTTTGTAGATAGAAGTGATTGTTCCATCAGTGATTACTCCATCCAGAGAACGGTGTGAATAGAAACCAGAAATATCCCAATCTTTTGTCAAAGAAACAGTGGCAGCTACTCCTCGAAAATAGTTGTATTCGTCAGCAGAAGAATGTTTCTTTATCCCGCTATTACGGTTATTGAAAGAAGAAGCGTAAACTGTTTTTCCCATCAAATAATCAGTACTAATCACCAGACCTTGTCCGAAACTAAGCCGATAGTTACCAACAGCTAATGCTTTTAATCGTCCACAATCTTTTAATAACAGATAAAAGGAATAATAATCATAGCCGTAGCGATTATGTAAAGCTCCAAAAGGTTCTCCAGCATCTTTTTCAGCAACGACTCCTACATAGAGTCGGTCACTATACCGAAAACTGTATTTCACAGAGTTATAAACAGAAGGTCCTAAATAGGTATGTTCATAACCTTTCCGCTTATAAAATGGTATATCAAAGCGAGTTAACAGTTCATTCTTTCCATACTTTGCTGCGCTTTTCAACAGACTTTTCCACCGAAAAGAAGGTTCATTGTTAATAGCTTTTATACAGACGAAGGGTAATAGATACTGGATTGTTTGCTTATCCATCTCTTCTACCAATTGAAGTTCATAGATAGTTTTCATCTGTCCGTGTATATAGATGTAAGCCAGCAAATGTTCAATCTGAATATCACTAAGGAAAGGAAACTGTTCGAGTTGTTCACGGGTAGCAACATTCAAATTTACTGGTTCTTGCATACGATTGGAAAGTTCTTCCAATTCATTTTCCCAATTAGGAGTATTAACAGAGTTATCAGTATCGTTATTAACAGATAAATCTTCAAGAATATCCTCCAAAAGAGTTTCAGAAGGGTTTTGAGCACTACAAGCAGGAATTATTAACAGGCTGTTTATAATACTTATCAACCGTAAAAGTTGAATCGTTTTCATCAATAAAATGGTTTATTCTTCCTGCTTTTTAACAGATAAGGCCGCAAAGATACTTTAAATAGGTTAACATCGAAGAGAAATGTCTGAATAATAAAATTTTAATTCTATTTTTGTATCGTGAAAAGGAGGCTTAACATAGTAGTAATGACGCTGTTTGCTATTGTTTGTTGTTCGTTGCGCCTGCAAGCTCAAGAAAAACAAAGCATCAATGGATATTTGGTTCCGATGTGTATCTACAATGGAGATACCATTCCATGTGTCCAGTTAAGAATTGTGTATATTTTCCGTCCGTTGAAATTCAAGAATGAAAAAGAACGCCAGGAATATTACCGACTGATCCGCAATGTGAAAAAGGTATATCCTATCTCCAGAGAAATTAACCAGGCCATCATCGAAACTTACGAATATCTTCAGACATTACCCAATGAGAAAGCCCGCCAGAAACATATCAAACGGGTTGAAAAAGGATTGAAAGAGCAATATACTCCCCGAATGAAGAAACTTTCTTTTGCACAGGGAAAACTGTTGATTAAATTAATAGACCGCCAAAGCAATTCTACCAGCTATGAACTGGTGAAAGCATTTATGGGACCTTTCAAAGCGGGATTCTATCAGACTTTTGCTGCATTATTCGGAGCCAGTTTAAAAAAAGAATATGATCCGCAAGGTGAGGATAAACTAACAGAACGTGTGGTGTTGATGGTGGAGAACGGACAGATCTAAAATCAATCGGCTTATAAGTTTATCAACCTTACAAGCCAATTTATCAACTACTCAACCCTACCAGTTATCATTTCAAGAATTAACAAGCTTCCTGCAAGGTATTAATTTCTGTTTTCTCAAAAGTTAATACTTAAGTTCCCAGCTATTAATACGTATCATATAGGCTGTTAATACCTGACAACTCAAGTATTAACAGCCTGAAAACAAACTATCAACAACTATAATAATAACTTCCCAACATCCATAGAATCAACATGGTTCCATATAGTTATAAACAATACATAGTTATTGATTATAAATGAATTAACTAAGCTATTAACTCGTTATAAACAACTTATTAACCAATCCTGTATTATAGCTATTAACGTAACTTTTTGAACAAATCCCAAATCACAATACCGGTAGTTACGGAAACATTCAAAGAGTGTTTCGTTCCGTATTGAGGAATCTCTATACAGCCATCCGAATGGTTAATAACCTCCTGCTGTACCCCTTTCACTTCGTTTCCCATTACGATAGCGTACTTCTTGGTTTTATCCAGCTGAAGTTCATCAAGCATGATGCTTCCTTCCACCTGTTCTACAGAATAAACGATATACCCTTCGTTTTTGAGGTTATCAACAGCATCAACAGCGTTATTAACATACTTCCAGTCGACAGTGAACTCCGCACCCAATGCAGTCTTATGCATTTCAGGGTGTGGCGGGGTAGCTGTTATACCACACAGATAGATACATTCAATACGGAAAGCATCCGAAGTACGGAACACAGAACCTATATTGTGCAAACTACGAATATCGTCCAGCACTACTACTAGAGGCAGTTTTTCAACCTGTTTAAACTCTTCGGCACTGATACGGTTCAGTTCTGTTATTTTCAGTTTACGCATACGTCTTTTCTTTTATTATGTTCTTGTCCACAAAGGTAATTCTTTTCAGTTAACAAGATGTTGATAACGGTTTAAAACCTGTCAAAACTATCGGCAAAGATTTTGAAAAATAATTCTTGCATTATTCAAAAGAAGGTATAAGAGGCCTTCGTTATGAACATTCCAAAAAACTAACCCAAAACTTTCTACACAGACATAAACATATTTTTCAGCACTTATCTGCCTGTTTATATCCATAAAGTTTTTAACTTTGCACTTTATCAACAGGGAGTTAATAGCAAACTCCTATTTGACGGCATTTAACGATGCTTTCATTGATAATGAAGTAAGTAGGATAGAATATCTTGTCCTTTACATCAGTTCATAACCAACTCATAAAACAGAAGTATGGACTAATAACTTATCCGGCAAGAAAAATCATATTTATTTGCTAACATTATTAACAGGCTATCATCACTAACAAAGGATTTTTTTTAAAAGGAAAGAAATAAGAATATTATTATGAATGAACTCATAAAGGCTATTAACGAGCTAAAGAAAGAAAAGAATGCAATCATTCTGGGCCACTACTACCAGAAGGGGGAAATACAAGACATCGCTGATTACGTTGGCGACAGTTTGGCATTGGCTCAATGGGCAGCCAAAACGGAAGCGGACATTATTGTGATGTGTGGCGTTCACTTTATGGGGGAAACGGCAAAGGTGCTTTGTCCGGACAAGAAAGTACTGGTGCCCGACATGGAAGCAGGTTGTTCGTTGGCAGACAGTTGTCCGGCGGATCAGTTTGCACAGTTTGTCAAAGAGCACCCGGGATACACCGTTATTTCGTACGTCAACACGACAGCTGCCGTGAAAGCAGTGACAGATGTGGTGGTGACTTCCACCAATGCGAAGCAGATCGTGGAAAGCTTCCCCAAAGATGAGAAAATAATCTTTGGTCCGGATAGGAATCTGGGGAATTATATCAACTCAGTTACGAACAGGAATATGTTACTTTGGGACGGAGCCTGTCACGTGCACGAACAATTCTCGGTTGAAAAGATTGTGGAACTGAAAGCGCAGCATCCCGAAGCATTGGTGTTGGCCCATCCCGAATGTAAGAGCACAGTCTTGAAACTGGCTGATGTGGTAGGTTCTACGGCTGCTTTGTTGAAGTATGCAGTGAACCATCCGGAAAACACATATATTGTGGCTACCGAATCGGGGATCTTGCATGAGATGCAGAAGAAGTGTCCGCAGACAACGTTTATTCCTGCTCCTCCGAACGATAGTACGTGCGGATGTAACGAGTGTAGCTTCATGCGGTTGAATACGTTAGAGAAGCTCTATGAGTGTCTGAAGAATGAAACCCCGGAAATAACGGTAGATCCGGAGGTGGCTAAGAAGGCAGTGAAGCCGATTCAGCGGATGCTGGATATTTCGGCTAAGTTGGGATTATAAAGAAATTTGATTTCTATTGTTGTTTTTAAATGAATAACAGTTAGAAATTGTCTTAAAATAATTCAATTCTTTAAAGATAAAAAAATCCTCCCAGTTTATTAACCGAGAGGATTTTTTATTGTTGATTATTGAATTTTTACTTGGATTCTTCCGAGCTTTGAAGCATCTGGAACAACTTATCCAGTTTCGGAGCCATGATAATCTCCGTACGGCGATTCTTGCTTCTTCCTTGTATTGTTTCGTTATCATCAACAGGCATATATTCACCGCGGCCGCTAGGTTGAATTTGCAAAGGATTCACATTATAATTCTTGATGAGGATACGAACTACGGAAGTGGCACGGATCACACTTAAATCCCAGTTGTCTTTGAATTGTACAGTATTGATCGGTTTGTTGTCCGTATGTCCTTCGATAAATACGTCGATGTCCGTCTGTTTGTTCAGTACTTCGGCCAGTTTGGCGAGAGCTTCCTCTCCACGCTTGTCCAGGCGGGCACTTCCTGACTGGAATAATAATTTGTCGGACATCGCTACATATACTTTTCCGTCTTTCTCGCGAACGGTCAGCTCGTCAGTACTAAAACCAAGTAATGCGTCTTTTACATTACTCAAAAGGTTTTGTACTTTATCGTTTTGCGCCTTAATCATGTCTTGCAATTCATTGATCGTGCGTTCTCTTTCGTTTAGCTCATTTTTCTTTTGGCTCAACAGTGCATTCAGTTTTTCCTGTTCAGTCATGTTGACATTCAACATACTCTGATATTGGCGGATACTATTCCCCATCTTGGTCGTATCACGCAAGAGGTTTTTGACTTGTGCCGATAGCTGGTTACCAACTTCGCGAGAGTTATTCAACAACTCTTGCAGACTATCTTTGCTTGCGGTGGCTGCCATCTCTGCAAGCATGAACTTCTTTTTTGTTACACACGAAGTACACAATAGGAGCGTAACTAAAGTAAATAAAGTAATTTTCTTCATTGTGTTTTATATTTTAAGTGGGTATGTATAATCAGCTTTGCAGAAACTCACAAAGTTTCTGTACAGCCAGTGCACGATGGCTGATTTGGTTCTTGATATCATTTCCCAATTCGGCAAAAGTCCGGTCGTAACCTTCAGGCATGAATACAGGATCATAGCCAAATCCGGAATCACCGCGTTTTTCTTTGATTATTTCGCCTTTTATCACTCCTTCAAAGAGATACTCCTTTCCGTCCAGTATCAACGAAATAGCGGTGCGGAATTGTGCTTTACGGTTTTCCTTTCCGTCCAGTTCGTGAAGAAGTTTGAGCATATTAGCCTGGGCGTCGTGTCCTTCACCTCCTGCATAGCGGGCGGAATAGACTCCGGGAGCTCCGTTCAAGGCTTCCACTTCCAATCCCGTATCATCGGCAAAACAATCCAGATGATAGTTTTGGTAGATATAGGAAGATTTTAATAACGCATTTCCTTCCAGTGTTTCGGCTGTTTCGGGAATATCCGTTTGGCAACCGATATCATTGAGACTTAATAATTCTACTTGATCTCCCAGGATAGCGGCCACTTCTTCCTGTTTATGAGCATTATTGGTAGCAAATACAAGTTTGCGTTTCATCATCTTATTTTTTGTTTTAACAGGGTTGTTCACTACTTATCAACCGGTTATTATTTCACTTTTAGCTTATCGAATCCTTCGCCATACACACCGATAACGGAACTTTGAGAGATAAAAGCATTCGGATCAATGCGTTTTACCAAACGGAAAATTTCGAGTGACTGACGTTTCTTGGCAAGTACTACCAATACTTTCACATTGTTTTTACTGTACCATCCCGTACCGTCGAGTACCGTTACTCCCCGGTCGGCGTCTTTAATGATACGGTCGGCTATTTCATCATATTTCTTGGAGAAGATGAAGAATTGAACCGATTGACGAGCACTGTTGATAATCCAGTCGAGCACAACACCAATAATAAACAGGGTCACAAAACCAAAGATAACCCGACGCCAATCATGGAATATAAAATAACAGGAACCGATAATGAATACATCACAGATCATAATCATTCGTCCGAGTGATACATCTCTGTATTTATTAACAACAGCAGCGATAATATCTGTTCCACCCGTACTTCCGTTGTAGTTGAAAGTGATGCCCAGACCTACACCACACATGGCTGCACCGATAATACAAGCCATAAAGTCCTGTCCTGTACCAAGCAACAGAGGCTTACCGTCTGGCGTCATATCCGGTGCTTCTATATAATTGTTCACCACCAACTGGAATAACCAAAGCAGGAAAGTCAGCGTAAAAATAGCATAAGTGGTTTTTATACTAAATTTTGGACCTAATATCCGGATTGCGAAGGTCATCAGAACTGCATTAATGATGAAGTATGACCATTGGATTGGGAATCCTGTTGCATAATAGATAATGGCCCCGATACCGGTAGTTCCTCCGGTAGTTATCTGATAGGGTAAAAGGAATGCTGCCCATCCCAAAGAATAGCTTATCAATCCGAGAGTGATGTAGATATAATCTTTCACTTCTCTCATTATTTCCGCTTTTGTCAGTTTATGCATAGGATTTTAAGTAATAGGATTTTATAAAGTATTAGGTATAAAGTATTAAGTATTAACCTGGCGGATATATTGGGATAGCGGCTACGGATAATACTTAATACTTATTACTTAATACTTTAAATTACAACGTTTACAATCTTCTTCGGAACGACAATGATTTTCTTTGGAGTCTTGCCGTCAATCCACTTTTGCGAACGTTCGTCGGCCAATATCGCCGCCTGAATAGCGTCCGAAGCTTCATCTGCTGCAAATTCCATATTGAAACGTGCCTTTCCGTTGAAAGAGATGGTATAGTTGATAGTATCTTCTTTCAGATAGTCTTCGTTGTATGCAGGCCATTTAGCGTCGCATACAGAAGTTTCGTGTCCCAGTACATCCCACAACTCTTCGCAAACGTGTGGTGCGAAAGGAGCAAGAACAATAACAAGTTGTTCCAGGATTTCCTTTTTGCTGCACTTCAGGTTGAAGAGTTCGTTTACACAGATCATAAATGCACTGACAGACGTATTGTAAGAGAACTGTTCAATGTCACCCGTCACCTTCTTAATCAACTTATGCAGGCTCTTCAATTCTTCTTTCGTTGCAGGTTCGTCTGTTACCAGATATTCGTCTGTGCGACTGTAGAACAAAGACCAGAATTTACGGATAAAGCGGTGTACACCGTCGATTCCGTTTGTATCCCACGGCTTGGACTGTTCTACCGGACCCAGGAACATTTCATACATACGAAGTGTATCTGCACCGTATTTTTCAACAATCATATCTGGGTTGACAACGTTAAACATGGATTTGCTCATCTTTTCAACCGCCCATCCGCAGATGTATTTTCCGTCTTCGTTGTGTACAAATTGTGCATCTTTATATTCAGGTCTCCAATTTCTGAATGCTTCTTCATCTAATATGTCATTAGATACAATGTTTATATCTACATGAAGTGGAGTTAGAGTTATAGAACTTATATCTACTTCTGTACCATATTGATTCTTAATTTCATTAAAATAGGAGAATTTTGAACTAACAATATCATACAACTTTTGTTTTGTTATTTTCCCCTCTTTAAAATCAATATATTTTTCTGATGAGAAAAATATTGTTGGAGAGTGTTCTACTGTATAATATAAAGAATCAGACTTAGCTTCATCTATGGCTTGCTGTAAATCTTCATCATTAATATTATCTGATACAGACTTCAAAGTAATTTTGGAAATTAATTTACCGCAAAAATCAAAGCGGTAAACGAAGTTACTTCTCCCTTGAATCATACCTTGGTTTACCAACTTCTGGAACGGTTCTTTCATAACTGATACACCCATGTCATACAGGAATTTATTCCAAAAACGAGAATAAATCAAGTGACCTGTTGCATGTTCGGTACCACCTACATATAGGTCTACATTTTTCCAGTACAGGTCAATTTTCGGATCAACCAATGCCTTATTATTATGCGGGTCCATGTAGCGGAGATAGTAAGCCGAAGAACCGGCGAATCCCGGCATGGTGTTCAGCTCCAGCGGGAAGACAGTTACATGGTCAATCTTCTCGTTTTCTACGACACATTTGTTTACTGTATCCCAAGCCCATTTCGTTGCGTGTCCCAATGGAGGTTCACCGGTTTCGGTAGGCAGGAATTTAGCGACTTCCGGAAGTTCAAGCGGCAGGCTGGCTTCGTCAATCATATAGGGCATTCCGTCTTTGTAGTAAACAGGGAACGGCTCACCCCAGTAACGCTGGCGGGAGAAGATAGCGTCACGCAGACGGTAGTTCACTTTCACACGGCCCAGATTGTGGTCTTTTACATATTTCTTGGTCGTTTCTATCGCTTCTTTGATAGTCAGTCCGTTCAGTGAAAGATCACAGTAAGGAGTGACATCCGGACGCGGAGAGTTACACACGATACCTTCTTTTGCATCGAAACTTTCTTCGCTAACATCACAACCTTCTACCAACGGACGGATTTCTAATCCGAAATGTTTGGCAAATGCATAGTCGCGGCTATCATGAGCAGGTACAGCCATAATAGCTCCTGTTCCGTATCCGGCCAGTACGTAATCGCTGATCCATACGGGTACTGCTTCACCTGTGAACGGATTGATGGCATACGAACCACTGAATACACCGGTAACGCTACGGTCGGCAATGCGTTCACGTTCCGTACGTTTTTTGGTACGGTCGAGGTAAGCGTCTACTTCTGCTTTTTGTTCAGGAGTCGTTAATTGTGCCACCAATTCACTTTCCGGAGCTAATACCATAAAAGTAACACCGAACATGGTATCTGCACGAGTGGTGAAAATTGTGAATTCGAGGTCACTGTCTTTTACTTTGAATTGCACTTCAGCACCTTCCGAACGTCCGATCCAGTTTCTTTGGGTTTCTTTCAGAGAATCTGTCCATTCGATCGTGTCCAATCCATCAAGCAAGCGTTGTGCATACGCAGATACACGCAGACACCATTGGCGCATTTTCTTCTGGATAACAGGAAAACCGCCACGTTCGCTGACTCCGTCTACTACCTCGTCGTTAGCCAGTACAGTTCCTAATTCGGCACACCAGTTTACCATTGTTTCACCCAGATAAGCGATGCGGTAGTTCATCAGGATTTCCTGCTTTTCTTTTTCACTTTTGGCGTTCCACTCTTCGGCAGTAAAGCTGATATCTTCGCTGCAAGCGGCATTGAGTCCTTCGTTTCCGTAGATGGCGAAGGCTTTTTCCAGTTCTTCGATAGGACGGGCTTCCTGTTCGTCGTTGCAATAATAGCTGTTGAACATTTTTTGGAAGGCCCATTGGGTCCAATGATAATATTCCGGGTCGCAAGTACGGATTTCACGGTTCCAGTCGAAAGAGAAACCTATTTTGTCCAACTGCTCGCGATAGCGGTTGATATTGTTGACGGTAGTGATGGCAGGATGCTGTCCGGTTTGGATAGCATATTGTTCTGCCGGCAGACCGTAAGCGTCATATCCCATCGGGTTGAGTACATTGAAGCCTTGCAGTCGTTTGTAACGGGCGTAAATATCCGAAGCAATGTATCCCAGCGGATGACCTACGTGTAGGCCGGCTCCTGATGGATAAGGAAACATGTTTAGTACATAAAATTTTTGCTTCGAATCATCTTCCGTAACTTGGTAGGTTTTCTCTTCTACCCACCTTTTCTGCCACTTCTTTTCAATTTCTCTGAAATTGTACTCCATAGTGATAAAGTTTTTATTTATAGTGATTTATACTGTTATTTCTAATTCGAGGCACAAATTTACATGTTTATTTTCAGATAACCACGATTTCCCTATTGACTTTCTTCTTTTTATTTTGTATATTTGAGGTCAATAAAATAAAGAAATAACAATGAAATATATAAATTTTATTACATAAAGTTCAATAGGTTAATGTGCAAAATTGCATAACGAGGATAACGAATGGGCAAGAAACTGTGAAGGTTCTTGCCCATTTTTGTTGCAATAATTCTATTTCAAATATTGAAAGTGTCAAAAAAGAGTTTATAATAAACTTGGATACCGTTTATAATAAACCCCTTCGTTATTTATTAAAAACTTGAATAGAGTTTATTCAATTTCGAGGTTTTTGTGTAAAGAAGAAAGAATGATTGCAATGAATAACTGGCATCTTCTTTTCTTATTTAGTAAATAATATGTATAATAGGCTGAATGGTTGTATTGATTATATTATTTTACAATATATCATTGTTTTGCTTGATAATCGATCATTCAACGTAAAAAGCTCCTGTTGTCTGTTCAATCAGTTCGGACTTATGAGTCAGTTCCGGATTGAATAGAAACCATCATTGAGTCAAAAAAAATGCAGAAATCGTCTGTCATATCATATAATTCTGTAATTTTGTTGTGCAAGCCCTGTAAAACTAAAACAGCATTTCCAAGTTAATCTTTTAATACTAAAAAATACATATAAGTATGAAAATGAATCTTCATTGTTTTGCGAATCTTATCCCGATAATGATTCTCGCGCTTTTCTCGAATAGCGGACTGATAAACGCAACCGAAGTCGGAAAACGTACTGACGCATTGGAAGCATCAGCCTGGAACGAATCCCAATGGATTTCCGCAGTAGACGCCCCTGTAGTGAAAGGACATAACGACGGTCGCGCAGCCGATGGCGCAAGTTGGTTCGTGTCTACCGTGAAAAACGAACAGAAAATTGTCTCTGCCAAGTGGATGACCGCTGGACTGGGAGTTTACGAGTTGTATGTGAATGGGAAACCCGTAGGCGGTGAATTCCTGAAACCGGGCTTCACACACTATGCCAAGACCAAACGTTCTTTCACCTATGATATTACAGACGTTATCCATACCAAGCCAAACGCCGAGAACATGCTTTCCGTACAGGTGACGCCGGGATGGTGGGCTGATAAAATCATAACTCCCGGAGGATATGACGGCATGATAGGCAAAAAGTGTGCCTTCCGCGGTGTACTGGAATTGACTTTTTCTGACGGAAGCAAGAAGCGCTACGGTACCGATCTCGAAAACTGGAAAGCCGGAATTGCCGGTCCGGTGAAACATGCCGGTATCTTTGACGGAGAAGAGTACGATGCACGCGAACCGATGGGCTTCGAATGTGTGGACAAACTCTCCATACCCGAAGAGAACACCGAATTTTCTGGCGACATTCTGCCTTCGGACGGAGCGGAAGTCTATCTGCGTACAGATCTTGCTCTTGCTCCTATCAGAGCATATATTTGGAAGAATATAGAAGGAGCGAAAGAGAACGAGTTCGGTAAGGTGATTATCGCCCGTGAGTTCGCATCGGGCAAGGAGATGACCGTAAGTCCGGGAGAGACGTTAGTGGTGGACTTCGGGCAAAACTGTGCCGGTGTACCCTCTTTCGTATTCAAAGCTGCCGAGGGAACAGTGTTGACCTGCCTTCCCGCAGAGTTGCTCAATGACGGCAACGGTGCTAAGATTCGTGGCATGGACGGTCCGGAAGGAAGTTGCCACCGCGAAAACCTGCGCATTCCCCACACTGGTATCCGCCTGGATTACACCTTTGCTGCCGGAGATAATTATGTGACCTACTACCCTCATTGCACCTTCTTCGGCTACCGCTACGTCTCCATAACTGCCACCGGAAATGTCTCTATCAAGTCGTTGAAGTCCATCCCCGTTACTTCTATCACAAAGGAACTGGAAACCGGCACTATCACCACAGGCAACGATCTTGTGAACAAGCTCATCTCCAACACTTATTGGGGACAGCTATCTAACTACCTCTCCATACCTACCGACTGTCCGCAGCGCGACGAGCGTCTGGGCTGGACAGCAGACACACAAGTGTTTGCAGAAACCGGTACGTTCTTTGCTAACACCATGAAGTTTTTCCATAAGTGGATGCGTGACATGCGCGACACCCAAAACAGGTTGGGCGGATTCCCCGGAGTGGCTCCCTTGGCACAATACGGTGATGAGAAAATGCGTTTGGGTTGGGCCGATGCCGGAATCATCGTGCCCTGGACGGTATGGAAGCAATTTGATGACACGCAAATTATTGAGGAGAACTGGAACGCCATGAACCTGTTTATGAACCACATCAACGACACCAAGTATAACCATGAGACCCTCTGTGGCGAGAACGGCAACTACCAATGGGCTGACTGGTTGAGCTACGAACCGCTGGAAAGTTGTAGCGGACTGGCTTTCTCTCCCCAAGGTCCGCTTCCTGATGCCGTCAGCTATTGGAACTATTTGAGCGCTTCCTACTGGGTGATAGATGCTTTCATGATGCGGGATATGGCTGCCGCCACCGGTCGCGATGCCGCCAAGTACCAGCAAATGGCCGATTCGGCAAAGGCATACATCAAAAAGAACTTCCTCAACGAGGACGGCACCTTCAAAACCGCCATCCTCAACACCATGCAAACTCCTGCCTTGTTTGCCCTAAAGAACCAGCTTTTGGAAGGCGAACCCAAAGCGAAGATGATAGACCGCCTGCGTGAAAACTTCGCACAGCACGATCTTTGCTTGCAGACCGGATTCTTGGGCACATCCATTCTCATGGCTACCCTCACGGAGAATGGCATGGAAGACATTGCCTATGAACTACTCTTTCAACGTAAGAACCCAAGCTGGCTGTATTCTGTGGACAATGGAGCCACCACCATTTGGGAACGGTGGAACAGCTATATGATAGACAAAGGAATGGGACCACGCGGCATGAACAGCTTCAATCATTATGCCTACGGATGCGTATGTGAATGGATTTGGGAAACCGTTGCCGGCATTGCAGCCGATCCTGCTACTCCCGGCTTCAAGCATATCATTATGAAGCCCATTCCAGACAAGCGATTGGGACACGTAACTGCCGAATACCGTTCCGCCGCCGGACTCATCAAGAGCGCCTGGAAATACGAAGGAGATACCTGGATTTGGGAATTCACCATTCCTAAGGGTGTTACCGCTACCGTAACCCTTCCTGGGGAGATGAAGTCAAAGGAGTATGGAAGTGGAACTTACAAGGTGACCAAATAGTTTTTCATGTAAGAATATGATATCAAGGAGATATATAGAAACTCTCTTTTAACGTGATTACCCTCATTACAGCTATCTGTGATGAGGGTAATTCTTCATTTTTACAATATATGGTTATATCTTGTCTTTCTCTTCTTTTTCTATCATCTCGTCGTAATACGCTATGCGTGCAGCACATTCCCGGATAGTCACTTCGCGCAGCACCTCTGTTCGTGCCAGCATATACTCGTATTCCTCTTTGTTAACGGTGAACAGCCGGTTGTATCGCGCTTCGATATATGCCCTGCATAATTTATCAAACGCTTTATTTTCTTCGGGAGTATTGGTAGGAAACACATTAGCAAATCCTCGTGAACAGCTTCTGACCATCGCTCCCAGTACTTTCAATTCATGAGATTTAGGGCGAATACCGCTATACACAAGCGTAAACGATTTGTAGAAGCGCTCGCAGGCTTGATGTAATAAAAAAGAACCTAATTTATAGTCTCCATCTTCATAGGCTAGTTCGCCATGTCTTAAGAATCCTTCTGCTAAAGGAAAACATTCTTCGTATTCTTCCTCTGCATATTGCTTAATCTCCCGATACGGCAACTTTTCAGGTTTGCCAATATGAAACGTACCATTGTCATACAACAGAATTCCGTCTTTTATAATTTCATAAAAGAAATAATGCTTTCTTCTTATAGCTCGATTAATGGTCACTGGAGTTTCTACAATAATATTAGGCGGTGCCGGATGCCGCTTTCCTTCCATTCTTGTATCATATTTAGGAACGATCACCTCGCGCGCATGCCTCTCTGCTTTATTTGCGTCTCTCGTATCACATATCACCAGAATATCCAAATCACTTTGGTAGTAAGTAGTTACTCCACGTTCGTCGTATGTTTCATCCCAGATGACATATTTTCCCCGCGCATAACTTCCATACAAGATAATCATACGCACATTCGTAAGATTCGACAATATCAGCTCTTGCAACACCGCCAACTCTTCTTGCGTGCGTTTGGGCAAACGTTTTATTGATCTTTTCATATTGTTAGCCTATCTGTTAAACCTCTTCGCATATCGGCATATCCATTCCTTTGTATACCACCACAATCTTATGAAGCTGTGTAGTGCCGACTGCTCTCTTCACCGTATCAGTGTCAGCATAGCGATTGGCTTGGTCAATAGCTTCCAGTCGTAGTTCTTCCACGAGGCTTTCGGGATCTTTATACTTGGCATACTTCAGTTCTACAATGTAGCTGTGCTTCATGTCTGAATAGATATCCAGTAGCGGACAGAGGAAAATGTCGACATAGCCTGCCTGTGTGTCCTGTTCGGAAATAGGACGGTAGAAACGGTTTTGTGCCGTCATGGCAAGCGTAAAGCCGTGGACAAAAAATTCACCTTTCTGCTTGTCGCGCTGGGAGGTGTAGCGTTTCAGGCAGTCGGCAATATAACCGAAATAGGCTTTCCAGTCGCCATCGTAGGCAAGAGCACTGGCAAGTTCGTTCTTTTCGTAACTACTGAAATTGAGTTCGGCTTCGTTATAGGTACTTAGCAGATAAGTGTAGATTTGTTCGCGGACTACCTGATTAGGGATGGTGAGTTTGGTCTTTCCTTTATACGTGCCGCTAATGGTGAGCATACCGAAATAGTAGAGCAGGCTCACAAAGTTGTCGGGGTTGGTGATATTGACGGCAGGAAAACCTTTTTTCAGTTCTCCGGTGACGTAGCCTTCGCTCACCAATGTTTGTATGATGGAGGCATCATGAGCAAACTCTTTGTCCTTCCGGATGAGCATACGTAATTTTTCGTAGTCGATACGGATATTGTCTTCTACCATATCCCGGGGGGCTTTGCCTCGTTGAATATAATTCTTGACGAAGTAGAGTACCATGTTGGAGTTGTACATAGTGGTTTCACCGTAACATTCTTCTGCAAAGCAGTAGTTGTCATACCAAGGTTTCATTATTTCTATCAATTCGTCCACACTGTGGTTGAATGGACTGGTGGTGGAATAATAAGTGAGCATTTGGCGCACTTCTTCTTCCGTGAAACCTATCATCTCGTTGAATTCCGGTGTGAGTGAGTAGTTGGTTCCGATATTGAAACCACTTGTGAGGTCGTCCATTGTCACGGGGCTTACGCCGGTAATGAAACAACGCTCGATGCTGGAATAGGTTCCGGCTTTGATTTTATTGAAGAAGGCGCGCAGATAACCTTCGCCATGTGTTTCGTCCGTATAGCGGTGCAGGCTTTCTATATCCGAGAGGATGGCATTGGTGAAATGGTCGTATTCGTCGATAAAGAGGTAAATACGTTGGTTGGTCTTATTACATTCTGTGAACAGGTATTCAAATTGTTCGACAGCTCCTTCTTTTTTGTCGAGTTCTTCCTTGATGCCTTTGGGGAGATAGTCAGCGTAAATGTCACAGAAGTAGTCGAACATTGTTTGGCAATGCGCGTCCAGTCCCTTGCGGTAGTTGTGTAGTTCGCCTACTATTCCGGAGAAGTTGAGGTATAGTACCAGATAGCTGTTCCGGTCGCGCGTAGGGTGCTTTCCGATGTAAAGGTCGCCAAACAGCGCTTCGAACTTATCCTTGGCAAGTATATCATAATAGTGCTGCAACATATTTACAGTGAGGCTTTTGCCGAAACGGCGCGGACGAATAAAGAAGAAAAACTTGTCCGCTTCTTCTATCATGGGTATAAACCGGGTTTTGTCCACATAATAACAGTCGTCGCGGCGGATTACTGCAAAGTTCATCATGCCGTATGGGATACGTTTTCTGTCCGGTGCTATATATTTTTCCATAACTTATACCTTATTTTAGGAGCTTTCTTTGAACATAAACAAAGGTACGGGCTTTTTGTTACTTCTCCAAACAAACATTCCATAACTTCTCGCTATCTTTGCACTCTATTAAACAAACATCACCACCATTATGGAATTGAAGCATGGATATTACCATCTGATTGCGATACTTGTAGTTGCTATCTGGGGATTGACTTTCATATCAACCAAAGTATTAATTAATCACGGACTGACCCCACAGGAGATATTCTTTTATCGTTTTCTCATTGCTTATCTGGGTATTTGGGTGATTTCTCCCAAACGTCTGTTTGCGGGTAATTGGAAAGACGAACTTTGGTTGATGGCAGGAGGTTTTTTCGGTGGCTCACTCTATTTCTTTACAGAGAATACAGCTTTGGGAATTACGCAAGCATCCAATGTCGCTTTCATCATTTGCACAGCTCCCCTGCTTACTACCATTCTTTCCCTTCTCTTTTATAAGAGTGAAAAAGCCACCAAAGGTTTGATTTATGGTTCCATATTAGCTTTAATCGGGGTGGGACTGGTGGTCTTTAACGGTAGTTTTGTACTTAAATTATCTCCGGTAGGGGATCTGCTCACTTTACTTGCCGCCCTGTCGTGGGCATTTTATAGTTTGGTGATAAAGAAAATGACAGGGCGGTACCCCACTGTATTTATCACCCGCAAAATATTCTTTTATGGAGTATTGACTATACTTCCCGCCTTTCTTCTTCATCCGTTACAACCTGATTTCGATGTACTTTTAAAACCGGTTGTATTATCCAATCTCTTATTTTTGGCCGTCCTGGCATCCTTGGTTTGTTATGTCCTCTGGAATGTGGTATTGAAACAGTTGGGAACCGTTAGAGCCTCCAATTATATCTATCTCAATCCGTTGGTAACAATGGTGGCATCCGTAATCATTCTTCACGAACAAATCACATGGATTACATTATTGGGAGCAGGTTGCATTATTTTTGGAGTCTATCAGGCAGAGAAAAAATAAGAAAGAATTTCTTATTTTCATATAGAAGAAATTCTTTCTTATTTCAGTTTGAATGACAGATCTGTTTTATATCTTATTTAGCGAGTAATTGGAGAATTTTATTACTAACATCGCTGTTTTCCTGAACACCACCAAAAAGCTTGGATTGTGGACCGTATGCAAACAGTGGAACCATGATTGGTGTATGTCCTTTAGATACAAACATTGCTTTCATTTTGCCTTCTTTTATGTTTCCGTCACGTAAAGCTAATGCTCCGGTTTCATGATCAGCTGAAATAATCACTAATGTATTTCCATCTTTTTCTGCAAATCTGATAGCAGCTTCTACCGCCTTGTCAAAGTCCAATACTTCACGGACAACTGCCGAATAATCATTACTGTGCGCACTTTTATCTATTCGGGCACCTTCTACCATTAAGAAGAAACCGTTAGTACTCCTGCTCGAAAGATAGTCAATAGCCATTTGGGTGGTAGACGGAAGGAAATCTCCCCGGTTTTCGTTTACAGAAGCTGTTTTGCTCTTTGTGGGTAAGTATCCCAGTTTTTTAGATTTCTTGATAGCTTTGTCATTCGGTTCCTCTATGATGGTAAACTCTTTTTTGATTTCCTTTTGAACGTTTGGTGCTTGTTTTTCAAATAGTTCATAACTACCGGCAGAAAAGAATGTCAGCTTACTGTTAGGAAGATCCGCCCAAATTTCTTTAGATATTCCACGCTCCGGTTGGTGAGCAAAAAAAGCAGCAGGAGTAGCTCCGTCGAGATTGTCAGTGGTAACAATTCCTGAAATGTAGCCATAGCCGGATAACTTCTCCGGTAAGTTTGGAATAACTTGGTTATTTTCATCCATTCCGAGCGCTCCGTTTTTAGTTTTTTTTCCGGTTGAGTAAGCGGTTCCGGAAGCAGCTGAATCTGTTGTAAACTTGTTGGCGGATTGCGTTCTGACGAAACCGCATGTTTTTAAATTAGTGATAGTAAGCTGTCCTTGATTGGCATACATTCCTGAACAGATATGTGCCAGTCCCATGCCGTCACCTATCATTAAGATGACATTCTTCACCGGTTTGTCGGTAGCATCCATGTCAAATGAAGGAACATACGAACTTTGTGGATTTTCGTTCTTAAAATCTCCTTTGACGATTTCTTGTGCTGATAGATTATAGCAAAAGAATAAGGAGAGAATAAATAAGTGAGTTTTAAATTTTACATTCATGGCTAATATGTTTTAATTAGAAGTAAGTAATTCGGATATGTTGACTGTATCGTATGGCTTTTCTCCAAATGCGGCATAATATTTTAATTGCATCTGGTTGTTTTCTTTGTCAATAGAAAGGATGCCGTAGCCCGGTAAATCCATTTGTTTGAAAAAACGGATATGGGGAGTTTCTTTATCAATCCATTCCATACGCTGTTGTAGAGTAGAAGGTTGCCATTGTGGGTGTGCCGTTACTAATTTAGGACTATAGTCTGTAACTACCTTTTTCGGAATCAGCATATTTTTATCTTTGATGACACTGTTGACGAGAATCTGAACGATAGGTCCCCAAGGAGTGTCCCGACAGATAACGGAGTATAGATGCAGATGTGCACAGAGTACGATTGCTTGTTGACTGGCGATGATTTGCAGTAATTGTTCCCTCTTGGTATTATCTTGTCGGAATACATGCCAGCATCTTTCGTTTACCGGAATCACAGGCTCGTGTAACATGACAAACTTGTAAGTAGCCTTCGAACCGGCTAGTGACTTTTCTAATTGTTGTAGCCCTTCCGGATTCCGATCCCATGGATCATAACACACAAATAATACATCATCAAGAGTAGTAGTGTAATTGGCTGACTGTAAGGATGGATGTCCTGCCAACCTTGCCATATTGGGTAAGTATACTTTTTCAAAAGCTTCTTTAGCCCCTGGCCCTGTGATATCATGATTACCTTTAGTCATAATGAAAGGTACTTTCAGATTCATTTTGTTGACAGCTTTAAAAGCACTGTTAGCCATCTGTATTGCTTTTTGTGGAGAACCGGCCAATCCTTCTGATAAGTCCCCCATTTGCAGAACGGCTTTTATTGACGGCTGGTGTTTTTGAACTTGCCCGCTGATTATCCGGGAGAATTCCGGCCATGTATTTTTCGTGAATACTGAATATTCTTTGGTAACTTGGCGCAGATCATCCGGTTTGGTGGATAACCATTCCATATCGTGATCTTCCAATAAATCATAGTGTATATCTCCCAACAAGAGAAATGAAACTTCTTTTTCATTTTGCTCTTGGGAGTATGATTGCAGAGAAGTCAAAAGCGATAAAAGGACAAATAATATTTTATTCATATTCTGTTACTTATGCGAATCAGTAGTTGAAATCACTAGCTGATTCAGTTAGTTAAATTGTTATTAT
>OGPA01000115.1_pt1 | contig 89147 bp, 71 predicted proteins | sample 1552841 | NCBI WGS metagenome assembly OGPA01 (sample SAMEA2579916, study PRJEB22360) | human gut metagenome
GTCCGGATCGTTATTCAGTTCGTCAACACGACGAAGCAACTCTTCTTCGGTCACGTCGTCCTCGTAACGAATCAGTGTCGATTTGAAACCGATCTCTTCACAAGTCTTTACTTTACTGGCCACATAGGTTTCACTACCTCCATCATGACCCACCAGAATGGCAGCCAAGTGAGGGATCTTACCGCCTGCCGCTTTGATCCGGGCGACTTCTTCTGCCATCTCTTTCTTCATTTGAGCAGAAACAGCTTTTCCGTCCAGTAATTGATAATGATTGTCTTCCATAATATGTCTCTTTAATGTTTATCTTTTCAACGAAGGAAATTTCTTACTTCCCGGTTTAGCTGCAGTAAGCATACGCATCATCTTACGGGTTTCATCAAACTGTTTGATCAGCTTATTCACTTCCTGCACAGTCGTACCGCTACCTTTTGCGATACGCGTACGGCGTGTGCCGTTCAGAATAGCCGGATTAGTACGTTCGGCCGGAGTCATCGAGTAAATGATCGCTTCAATGCTCTTGAAAGCATTGTCGTCGATATCGATATCCTTCAATGCCTTACCGACACCCGGAATCATGGATGCCAATTCTTTCAGGTTACCCATCTTCTTGATTTGCTGGATCTGGGCTATGAAGTCGTTGAAGTCAAACTGGTTCTTGGCGATCTTCTTCTGAAGGCGTTTAGCCTCTTCTTCATCATATTGTTCCTGGGCACGTTCAACCAACGAAACGATATCACCCATACCGAGGATACGGTCGGCCATACGTTCGGGGTGGAAGATATCGAGGGCATCCATCTTTTCACCGGTTCCGACAAACTTGATCGGCTTGTCTACCACCGTACGGATAGAAAGAGCGGCACCACCACGGGTATCACCATCCAACTTAGTCAGGACAACACCATCGAAATCCAGACGTTCGTTAAATTCTTTAGCTGTATTAACGGCGTCCTGTCCGGTCATAGAGTCTACAACGAACAAGATTTCGTCAGGCTGGATAGCGCTCTTGATTGCAGCGATCTCATTCATCATCTGCTCGTCGATAGCCAGACGACCGGCGGTATCGACAATCACCACGTCGTTACCTTTGGCACGAGCTTCGCGGATAGCGTTCATTGCGATCTCTACCGGATTCTTATTTTCCAGCTCCATATAAACAGGTACACCAACCTGTTCACCTACAACACGCAACTGTTCGATAGCGGCCGGACGATAAACGTCACAAGCAGCCAATAACGGCTTCTTATTCTTTTTCGTCTTCAGCAGGTTAGCCAATTTCCCGGAGAAAGTAGTTTTACCCGATCCTTGCAGCCCCGACATAAGGATCACCGCAGGCGAACCTTTCAGATCGATATCGATAGCTGTACCACCCATCAGGCTGGCCAGCTCGTCGTGTACGATCTTTACCATCAACTGACTGGGCTTCACGGAGGTAAGCACATTCTGTCCCAGCGCTTTTTCTTTTACCGTATCGGTAAACGATTTGGCTACTTTATAGTTAACGTCGGCATCAAGCAATGCTTTACGCACATCTTTCAGTGTTTCAGCCACATTGATCTCGGTGATCTTGCCTTCACCTTTCAACAGTTTAAACGACCTGTCTAACCTTTCGCTTAAATTTTCAAACATAATTCGTATGTATATTTATTTTTTTCTTTCTAATTTCTAATGTAATAGGGTGCAAAGGTAAGAAAAAGGATGTAATCCTCTAAATCTTTTTATTCTGCCACGCCGCTTTTTTCAAATAAATTACACTAGCCAACAACAAACCGCTATAATAAATTACCTCGGTCAGGAAACAAATCGCCACCGGAAGACGTAAACGCATCCCTGCCACGTAGATAAACAACGTATAAAAGACAAGCGTCACTACCTCCATCGCAAAAGCAGAACGGGTATTCCCCGTACCCGTCACCCCGTTAAATACGATATTGGCAACGGCTGCTATCAACAGGGCACCGGAAATAACGTAAAGAGAAGGGATAGACGCATGTACTAAAGAGGCATCATTCGTATAAATCGACAATATAGCCGATGGGAAAAGACAGGCGATAAAAACACTGACTGCTACGATACCTAATGATATACCGGCAATCTTGCGAATGATCGGGATAACCTGGTCTTTATGTCCGGCACCGATACTATTACTCACAAAAGAATTGGTTGCCGTAGATAAAGAATTGACAGGTATCAGCAGGACGATATACACACTGCGGACAATATTGGCGATTGCCAGTTCCCGTTGCCCCAGATGTTCTACGGCTACGAAAAGCATAAAGTAAGTACTCAACGATATAAAATACTGTAACATCGTGAATATGGATATATCCAATACACGTCTCAACAATTTAACATCGAACGACCGGAATTGATTCAATGCATACTTCTTTATATCTACCGTCAAACGGGTATAAACCAAAAAGAAAACGATCGACACTCCCTCTGCTGCCACCGAGGCAATAGCCGCCCCTTTAATACCCATTTCGGGAAAACCTCCCTTCCCGAATATCAACAGATAGTCGAGCAACACATTGGTCAACGCCATCACAATTGCATTCAAAGTCAGCACCTTCGTCCGGGTAATACCGATAAACAAAGCACGGAACATCACATTGATAAAAGAGAAAAAGAACCCGAACACACGCCAGTCGAGAAACTCTTCCGTAGCTTGCAGGATCGTGTCGGAGGAGATCATTACCCCCATGATATCTTTGGCAAAGAAACGGGACAGGGTAAACATCACGGCCGCCAACGCCAAAAGGAAAAACACACCCTGGATCATGACCGGCCCTACATCACTGTACCTCCGTTCACCATTCCTGCGAGCCATCACGATCTGCGACCCAGTACTGAAACCGAAAGCGATCGTAAACACACAGATATAATAGAGACCTCCCATCGCCGAGGCCCCCAACTCAACTTCTCCTACCCTTCCCAGGAAAGCCGTATCGGTCACATTGATAATATTCTGTGCCAATAAGCTTAAGAAGATAGGGTAACTTACATTCCAGATTTGCTTATTTGTATACATACTCTATAAGTTAATTCCATAAGAAAACACAAAGTCACAAAAAAAGCCCACCGGCAAACCGGTGAGCTTCTTTATTGTTGTTTAAAAACATTCTAAATACTGCTACCGATGCTCTATATCAGTTTATTTGTTGCTGTATCCGGAAATACAACAGCCGGTTTAAATGTTTTGGCTTCTTCAAAGTCCATCATGGCATACGACATGATAATGATGATATCGCCAGGCTGCGCTTTTCGGGCAGCTGCCCCATTCAGACAAATCACGCCTGATCCGCGTTCGCCTTTAATAATATACGTTTCAAAACGTTCACCGTTATTGTTGTTCACAATAGCTACCTTTTCATTAGGAATCAGGTTGGCGGCATCCAGCAAATCCGCATCGATAGTGATACTACCGATATAGTTCAGATTGGCTTCCGTTACCGTCACCCGGTGAATCTTTGATTTAACTACCTCTATAAACATCGTTATTTGTATAATTTGATTACCAGCTATTTATATCTTATGTTATCAATCAACCGGACTTCACCACAATAAACGGTAATACAACCTACGGCATAATCAGTATCTGACCAGTCTTTGATCGACTCCATCGTGATTCCGTCTACGATTTCATAATATTCCACACGCATAACAGGGTCGGCATTAATCGTATTCACAACATAATCAATCACCTCCTGCACACTTTTTCCGACTGCAAAGTTAGTACTTTCTTTTAACGTACGTGCTATTAGCGGTGCTTTTTGACGTTGTTCGGGTGTCAGACGGACATTACGGCTGCTTAAAGCCAGCCCGTCTTCCTCGCGCAAAATCGGGCAGGCATTAATTTTTACCGGGATATTCAACTGTTTCACCATCGCACGAATCACAGCGATCTGCTGGAAATCTTTCTCCCCGAAATAAGCATTATCGGGTTCTACGGCATAAAACAGTTTGCTTACGATCTGGGCAACCCCATTGAAGTGTCCCGGACGGCGTGCACCCTCCATCACGGCCGAAACCGTGCCAAAGTCGAAAGTGCGTGTATCCGGTTCGGGATACATCTCCGCTTCTGTCGGCGCAAATACATAATCGCAGCCGGCGGGTTCCAACAAGGCGCTGTCTTTATCCAATGTCCGGGGATAGGTGGCAAGGTCATTTTTATCGTTAAACTGAGTCGGATTTACGAAGATGCTCACTACACATACATCGTTTTCTTCCACGCAACGCTTCACCAGGCTCAGATGTCCGTTGTGTAATGCCCCCATAGTAGGAACAAAGCCTATTTGCTTGTTATGCTGCCTCTCTTCGGCAAGATAACGTTTCAATTCTTGAATGCTGTTTACTATTTTCATCAGTTAGATGCTTATTGACGGTGCAAAGCAAATAAATAATTACCGTAAATGAAAGAAATTTATTATCTTTGTGCCGTCTTTATAAAACTAGTTTACAGAATGGATGCAAAAAAAATCTTGTTTATAGCTCAAGAAATAACACCCTACCTTCCCGAATCTGAGATTGCAACAATATGCAGAAACTTGCCGCAAGGCATTCAGGAGCGTGGTCGCGAAATCAGAACTTTCATGCCTAAATTCGGAAATATCAACGAGCGACGCAATCAGTTGCACGAAGTGATCCGCCTGTCAGGTATGAATCTTATTATTGATGATACAGACCACCCTCTGATCATAAAGGTAGCATCCATTCAGGCCGCACGCATGCAGGTTTACTTCATTGATAATGAAGATTTCTTCCAGCGTAAGCACACTGTTTGCGATGAAAACGGGAATGAATACGAAGATAATGACGACCGTTCTATCTTCTATGTTCGTGGTGTATTGGAAACCGTAAAGAAACTACGGTGGATACCGGATGTAATTCATTGTCACGGATGGATATCTGCTTTGACAGCATTATATATAAAAAGAATGTATGCAGACGATCCATGTCTTAAAAATGCAAAAATAGTCTATTCTATTTATAATGATGACTTTAAAACACCGTTTAGAAAAGAGTTTGCCAACAAACTGAAAACAGACGGAGCGAAAGAGGGCGACCTGAAAGGGATAAAAGCCGATACCAGTTTCGTCGGCTTGACTAAGCTGGCCATTGATTTTGCGGACGGTGTGATACAAGGTAGTGAAACGATCAACCAGGATGTTCTGGACTATATTGCAACCAAAAAGGATACTCCGTTCCTTCCTTATCAGTCGCCGGAAACTTATATGGATGCATTCAACGAATTTTACGATGTCGTATTAGATTCTAAATAAGTGAGAGAAAAATGATGAAGATCAAGCCTTTATTAATTGGCCTGGGCTTAGGAATAACAATCCTGAGTGGGTGTAGTGATGATTTGAATCTGGTTGGCTCGACTATTCAGCCCGGCGGAGACAAAATGCCCGTATATGTAGATACTTTTCAGATGCAGGCGACAACCTTGCTGATGGATTCGGTATATGCAAGAACTACTAGTGGATTACTCGGCGAATTTTATGATCCGTTGTATGGTAATGTGAAATCTGATTACATCTGTCAGTTCTACTGTCCGTCAGACTTCAAATTCCAAAAAGAACCTATCAACGGACAGATCGATTCGGTCGATTTTAAGATCATATATTATAGCGGATCATGGGTTGGAGACTCGTTGACTCCCATGCGTGCCCAGATATATCAGGTCGACAAACAACTGGAAAGAGATTTCTACACAAACTTCGATCCGGCAGAATATTGTGACTTGCAGAATTCTTTGGGTATGCAGACGTATACGGCACATGACAACTCTATTCCTGATAGTGTTAGGAACGCAGTGGACTCAAGCGGTAGCCCGACATACGTTCCTACCGTAACAATTCGTATGCCGAGAGAATTCGGACAGAAGTTTTACGATGAAACAATCAATAATCCCGGTACATTCAGTAGCCAAGAGAACTTTAACAAGTTCTTCCCTGGTTTATATGTAACAAATACATACGGTAGCGGAAATATCTTGCAGATTAGCTATTCTTCCATTTCGATCTATTACAAATACAACTTGAAAGGAAGTCAGAATCAGGACTCAACCGCATATGCAAGTGAAACATTCAATGTAACGAAGGAAGTATTGCAGTTGAATCGATTTAAAAACACCGACTTGACTGATTTATTGAAACCGAATGATTCAATCGCTTATCTGAAAACTCCGGCAGGTGTATATACCCAGTTGACTATTCCGGCTAAAGATATTGCTGAAAAGATTGGTGACCGTATAATCAACAACATTCCTTTGACAATAAAAGCGTTCCCCCAGGAAAACTGGCAATGGGCTTTAACCGCTCCGGCCAATTTATTATTACTACCGAAAGACTCTTTGGCAACTTTCTTTGTCAATAACAAGATCGAAGATAAAAAAACGTCATTCCTTGCTTCTTATTCAAGCAGTGCTCGTTCTTATGGCTTTGACAATATATCAAATTTGATGCAGGAGCATATAAAGAATAATCCGGAAAAGGATATGGTTTTACTTCTTGTTCCAGTTGAACGTCTTTTAACTCAGGCAGATTATTATGGCAACCAATATACGGCTGCTCTAAATAATTACTTACTTCCATCAGGTGTAAAATTGCTTAAGAACCAGGATGCTATGAAGATTGTGGTTACAACAACCGACTATAAGTAGATTTTTCAAATATTATAAATATAAAGAAACGGGTAATTCTTAATTGAATTATCCGTTTCTTTTATTTAGCATCATATTCTATTAGGCCTCTTTTTTCTTTGCAGCTTTCTTCTTCAGTTTTTCAAGTTCTTTCTGAAGACCTTCTATTTCTTCTCCCTGGTTCTTGATCGTAGTAAGCAAAGAGTTAAGCTCCTCATTTTCGATTGTTTCCGGGAACTGTCCATTTACGCGAACGATAAAGTCTGACAACACATTCATATAATTATTAAATGCATCATAAGGATTATCATACGGGCTAAAGCCGCTTCCTCCGTGCTTAGTACTCATATAGAAGAAATGATCGCTACTTTGCAGATAGTTCCAGTCCTGTTTGATACGACGTTCCTCTACCAGGCGAACACGTTCACTGATACTATTAATCTTGCGGAATGCTTCCTGCTGCAGGACATTTCCTAACCAGGAACTACAATCTTTCTCTTCGTCAACCCATGACATAGGGTAAGGCACAGAGATTGCATCGACCGGTTTCAACAAGGCAAACACTTCTGACGGTGTAGAGAATCCGATTCCTTTCTCCGCCGCAAAACGAGGTAATGCTTTGAAGAAATCAAAGATCCCGGTTTCAGCCGGATTCAATGATCCTAATACCTCATAATTCATAAACAGATTGATGATCTGTTCCGAATCCGGTGTTGCCGCAATCCAGGAAATATATTTATCGGCTGTCAGCGGATATTCATTCCAGTTATAGTTGTTGAAACGTAAAGATAGATCTTCGCTGAAACGGTCGTTCTTAAGCAACAACTTCAACTGAGGCTGAACGCAGGAACTATACATATAGTTCGGACTCTTCCATCCAAGAATATGTTTTGCACCTTCCGTCAACATGCCTTTAAAGCCCATCTTATATACCACATCCGAAATATCATCCGAGTAAATCAATTCCGTATTACGGAATACCTTCGGTTTAACTCCAAACAAATCATGGATCTTTTCCTTATGCTTCTTAACCTGATCTTCAAACTCCTCGATATTATCACCTAAAGAAGCCAAAGAGTGAGCATATGTTTCAGCCAGGAACTCAACATTGCCGGTAGCAGCCAGTTCCTTAAAACTATCGATCACTTCCGGAGAATAAATTTCCATCTGTTCCAAAGCAAGACCGGAAATAGAGAAGGCCACTTTAAATTTACCTCCACTCGTTTTGATCATTTCCAGGATAGCCTTATTGGCAGGCAGATAACAACGTTCGGCTATACGACGCATAATCTCTTCGTTCTGAAAATCATCATAGTAATAATGATCGTTACCGATATCGAAGAAACGGTATCTTTTCAGGCGGAATGGCTGATGTATCTGAAAATAAAAGCAGATCGTTTTCATAATATAGTTGTTTTAATTTTTGTCTTGTCGTTATTTATTAATCACTTGTTCATAGATACGGCGAACTTTTTGTCCGGCATATTCCCATTTAATATTATCTACCTCATTCTTTCCTTCCACTTTCAGGAATTCATGCATAGCCGGATAAGTAATGATCGAATACATAGCATCTGCCATGGCTTCAATATCCCAGTAATCTACTTTTACAGCATAATTCAAGATTTCTGCACAACCGGACTGTTTAGAGATAATAGAAGGGACACCACACTGCATGGCTTCCAACGGAGATATTCCAAAAGGCTCCGAAACAGATGGCATCACATACACATCACTCGCCTTCAGCACTTCGTATACCTGCTTTCCTTTCATAAACCCTGTGAAATGGAAACGGTCGGAAATATTACGTTCTGCGGCCAAGCGGATCATCTTATCCATCATATCGCCGCTACCGGCCATTACAAAGCGGGTCTTAGGGGCTTTTGCCAATACCTTGGCGGCTGCTTCCACAAAATATTCAGGTCCTTTCTGCATAGTGATACGCCCCAGGAAGGTGATTACTTTATCCTTTACCCCTTTTTTATCCTGTATCGCCAGAATTTCAGGGCTCATAGGTTCTACGGCATTATGAACGGTCGTAACTTTAGCCGGATCCTGATGATATTTCTCAATCACCGTCTGGCGGGTCAGGTTACTTACCGTTATGATATGGTCGGCATTATCCATACCATTCTTTTCAATTGCGTAAACATCGGGGTTTACATTTCCACGGCTTCTGTCGTAGTCGGTTGCATGCACATGGATCACCAATGGTTTACCGCTTACATTCTTCGCATGGATACCGGCCGGATAAGTCAGCCAATCATGTGCATGAATCACATCATATTGTTCTGTACGGGCAATCACACCGGCTACGATCGAATAGTTATTGATCTCTTCCAGCAAATTATCCGGATAACGTCCGGAAAACTCCATACAACCAAGATCATTTACCTGCCGATAAGAAAAGTCGGCATAGATGTGATCACGATAGTCATAATATTTCTGAGGATCCATAAACTTGGACAAGCGATTTTTCACATATTCCATGTCTACATCACGCCATACTATCGGGACATTACAAACTCCTATAATTTTCAGGAAACTCTGGTCTTCATCTCCCCAGGGTTTCGGAATACAAAAGGTTATATCCATATCCGGCTGCATAGCCATACCTCTTGTCAGGCCATAACTAGCCGTTCCTAATCCTCCCAGGATATGAGGAGGAAATTCCCATCCAAACATCAATGCTTTCATCTGGTACTCGTTTTATTCGGCGTTATACTTCTTCAATAAATCCACAACCCGGAGCATGGCAGCTACATTCATTGCAAACGAAATAGCACCGCGTCCGGTAAACGGCGGATTACCATCAAACAATTCAGGTATCGTACCAATACAATGCAATGACATTTCATCCTCCATACTTATCAACATACGTTCTGCAAAAGAGACACCGCTCTTTCCGAATACACGAAGATAGGCTTCCAGATAAGCTCCCAGCAACCACGGCCAGGCAGTACCTTGATGATAAGCCAGGTCGCGTTCATACTGCGGACCAACATAGTAGGGTTTATAGCCTTCACTTTTCGGACTGAGCGAACGCAACCCTTTAGGTGTAAGCAATTCTTTTGTTACGATATCGACAACACTGCGTTTCTGTATTCGCGTCAGTGGAGAATAAGGCAATGAAACGGCAAAAATCATATTGGGGCGTACGCTCCAGTCAACGATAGAACCATTCACCGAATCGAACAAGTAATTGTAACCATTCACAAAAGTTTCCTTAAACGATATATCCATTGCCTTGATCAGCTTGTCATATTTTTCAATCGGTGTTCCTCCCATCAGTTCCGTATAGAAACAGAGGGCATTATACCACAATGCGTTAAACTCTACAATATAACCGGAACGGGGCACAACTGGTTTACCGTTAATGGTGGAGTTCATCCAGGTAATTGCTTTATCGCGGCCATTGGCGAATACCAACCCGTTGTCCATCACCTTCATATCCGGATGTTTCTGACCGGATATAAATTCAAGTATCTCATTTATAAAACCGGCATAAAGTTCTTTTGCACGTTCCAGACTTGTGTCTTTAGCATACTGCTGGATGGCCCATATAGCCCATAAGAACACATCCGGTTCATCAATCTCACGGATTACCGAATCCAGCCTATTCTCATTCATATAAGCTCTTGCTGCCGGCATAGCAGTATGCATAATCTTTTCGAAACGTACCGGATCATCGATCGACAATGTACATCCCGGAAGTGCGACAAACAGATCGCGAGCTCTTACTTTGAACCAGGGATAACCTGCCAGCAGATAGGCATCGTCTTCTTTCGGACGGAAATAAAATTGCTGTGCAGAGTTTTTCAAACAGTTAAAGAAGCTGGTACGCGGCGTACGGGCATTTACCTCGTTTTCATACAAACTCTTCAAACGTGTTGTTGCCACCGGACCATCTCCGGCACTGAATATGATCGACTCACCTTTCTTGATCGGTATTTCAAAATAACCGGGAACATACAGGTCTTCTTTATAAGGATAGCCTCTTTCCTGTTCTTTCGGATATTCTATTCCGTTATACCAATAAGGTTCATATACAAATTTCACTTTTTTATTGAACTGCATATATAGTTCGGGATATCCGTGATACATGCAGGTCTTTATACCATTCGGCACTTCTGTGTAAGACTGGTTCACATTGCCATTTGCCTGTGTCAGCGATTTCACACTACGGAAAGCAAGGAAAGGACGGAAACGGAGCGTTGTTGCCGAATGAGCATCTTCAAGCGTATACTTGATCATAATCCGGTTTTCATACAAGGAGAATACTTTTTCTTTCGAAAAGATAACGCCACCAACCCGGTAAAGTGTACGTGGAACGGTGTCTGAACTATACTCGCGGATATATTTATGTCCTTTGGGACTGTAATTATCCCCCTGGTATTTATGTAAACCCAAGTTAAACTCAGCACCATGCTGAATGACAGTCTCATCCAGAGATGATAGTAAAACATGATTGTCATCGTCTATCTCAGGAACTGGCATAACGAGTAATCCGTGGTATTTTCGCGTATTACAATCAACAACAGTCGTACAATGATATGCCCCGGTCCTATTGGTTCGGAGCACCTCTCGAGTCAACGATTCCTCCAGATTTATCATTACTGTCTTGTCAAATTTAAGATAACTCATATGTATTTGGTTTTAAGTTTATGCTTATATAATGAAAATGATACGATATACTGACCAAAAGTATCACTTAAAAACTAAAAAAACAAATCAGCTTTCATATTTATTTAGAAACTGAGTTTTTTTATAACTCCGAAATGACTGATAAATAATCTCTTAGAAAATTAGGGACTTCCATGAATGTGTTGTCAAACACATGAACAGTTGTTAAAATCTGAAAACTTTCCACTAATGCACAGGGAAATACCGGCAACAAAAACAGACTGCCGGAGGTTATAAAACAAAATCAGGAAGCAAATGGTAGCATTACCGTAATGTAATGCCATTTCTCTGCCGACAAAATTTGTTGCCGATAATTGTCGACAAGCCTGTTTATAATTATCGACAAGCTTGTTGACAATTATGAGCAAGCCTGTCGATAGTTATCGACAAGCAATTACTTTGGTGACTAAAAAAATAAATATAAAGAGGAATTATTCAGTAACACAGGTATTTTTTCCATCTTTGTGCCGGAAAAGAAACCGGTTGCTTCCGGCTAAATTCACTATTTAAATATAATGTACAAGAAATATGACACAAACGACTCATAATCCGTTTTTCTTAAAATACAATACACCTTTTGGAACTCCGCCCTTTAACGAAATAAAAACCGAACATTACGAACCGGCTTTCGACGAAGGGATCAAACAACTCGACAACGAAGTACAGGCTATCGCTGAAAACGAGCAGCCTGCCACATTCGAAAATACGATCGTTGCTTTGGAACGCAGCGGCAAGTTACTGAACAAAGTCAGTTCTGCCTTCTTCAATGTTTTGAATGCAGAAGCCGACGACGAGATGATGGAGATTTCACAAAGGATATCCCCGAAACTGTCGGAAAGTTCCAACAATATCTTTCTGAATGAAAAGTTATTTTCACGGGTAAAAAGCATTTACGAACAAAAAGACCGGCTCAACCTGCCCACCGAAGATGCCAAACTGCTGGAAGAAACATTCGAATCGTTCTCGGTTCGTGGAGCCAATCTAAGTCCGGAAAACAAGGAAAAATATCGAACACTAAGCACAGACCTGAGTGTTCTTTCACTGACGTTCGACCAAAATGCGCTGAAAGATAAAAACAGATATGAATTACTGCTCACCGACGAGAAAGACCTCGACGGTCTTCCCGAAAGCATACGTGAAGCCGCGGCTCACCGGGCAAAAGAAAAGGGGAAAGAAGGCTGGTTGTTCAACCTGACAGCTCCAAGCTACGTTCCGTTCATGCGTTATGCTGCTTCCCGTTCTTTACGCGAAGCCATGTACAGGGAATATATGAGCATCGGTAATAAAGGAGATGAATACGACAATAAGGAAATTATCCGTCAAATCGTCAACATCCGGTTGGAGATTGCGCGGCTGATGGGCTACAACACCTATGCTGAATACTCACTCAAGCATACGATGGCTAAAAAACCGGCAACCGTCTATAACCTGCTAAACCAATTGTTGGAAGCTTACAAACCGATAGCGATCAACGAATATAATGCCGTACAGGGGTTTGCGATGGGAAGTGAAAAAGAGAACATCACCGTCATGCCCTGGGACTGGAGTTATTATTCGGAGAAATTAAAAGATATCCGTTTCAATGTAAACGATGAAATGACACGTCCTTATTTCAAACTGGAGAATGTCAAAAAAGGTGTTTTCGGACTTGCCACACAACTATATGGCATCACATTCAAAGAGAACAAAGAGATTCCGGTATATCATCCGGAAGTCGATGCTTACGAAGTGTATGATACCGATGGTAAATTCCTCTCCGTCCTTTACACCGATTTTCATCCGCGCGACGGAAAACAATCGGGCGCCTGGATGAACAGTATAAAAGAACAGCATCACGAAGCCGATGGAACCGACAGCCGTCCGCAGATCATTATAGTTATGAACTTCACCCGTCCGACCGAAACGAAGCCATCTTTACTGACTTTCGATGAAGTAAACACCCTACTCCATGAATTCGGACATGCACTGCACGGAATGTTCGCCAAAGGGAAATACGCCAGCCTCTCCGGAACAAACGTATACCGCGACTTCGTGGAACTTCCCTCCCAGATCATGGAAAACTGGTTGACTGAAAAAGAATTTCTTGACCAGATAGCCGTACACTACGAAACAGGAGAAAAAATACCGCAGGAACTTGTCAGCAAATTGATAGATGCTTCCAACTTCAATACTGGTTATTTCTGTTGCCGCCAGTTGAGCTTCGGAATGCTCGATATGGCCTGGCATACACAAACCGTCCCGTTCGAGGGGGATGTCATAGCATTTGAGAAACAAGCCTGGGCACGGACCGTAATCGTACCGGAAGTTTCCGGAACACTTATGAGCAGCAGTTTCGGACATATCTTCTCAGGAGGTTACTCTGCCGGATATTACGGATATAAATGGGCGGAGGTATTGGATGCCGATGCTTTTTCGGTTTTCAAAGCAAACGGAATATTCAATCAGGAAGTGGCCCGTTCATTCCGCGAAAACATCTTATCCAAAGGAGGTACGGAAGACCCGGCAGTACTGTACGAACGCTTCCGGGGACAGGCACCCACGATCGATGCCCTGCTTGTCAGAAACGGCATCAAACAGGCTGAACCGAAAGGAAATAGCAATTGATATAAAAATAGCTAAACATACCATAGTTAAATCAATTATATTTACCTTTGCTGGCTAAATAAACAAGGATAAATCAGGTAAACAATGTGCGAAAAAACAGAGAAGCAATATGAATTAGATAAACGTTACTTGCGGATGGCCGCAGTCTGGGCGGAAAATTCGTATTGTAAACGACGTCAGGTCGGAGCACTGATAGTTAAGGACCAGATGATCATTTCCGATGGATACAACGGTACACCTGCCGGTTTTGAAAATATCTGTGAAGATGAAAACAACGTAACCAAACCCTACGTATTACATGCCGAGGCGAATGCGATAACAAAGGTTGCAGCATCTTCAAACAGCAGCAAAGGAGCTACGATCTACGTAACTTCGGCTCCCTGCATAGAGTGCGCCAAGCTGATCATACAATCAGGAATCAAACGTGTTGTATATTCCGAAAAGTACCGGATGGAAGACGGCTGTAATTTATTACAGCGGGCCGGTATTAATATAGAATACATTGATATAAACGAATAAATATACGTTTTTATGGACAAGAACAGAAGGCTGACCATCTGGTTGCCTGTAATTATTGCAGCAAGTATCGCTCTCGGTATCTTTATCGGGAACCATTATCTTTCTCTTACACAAAACGGCAAACGCCGGATGTTTTCCAGCGGCAATAAAATAAATGCCATACTCGATATTATCGACGAACAATATGTCGATACTGTCAATATGGGCAAACTGGTGGAAGGAACCATTCCCAAAATATTCAGCGAGTTGGATCCTCACTCCGTTTATATATCTGCTGAAGATGCATCCATCGTGAATGAGGATCTGGAAGGTTCGTTCAGTGGTATCGGCGTATCCTTCAATATGCAGACGGACACGATCCTTGTGATCAGCGTAATATCCGGAGGCCCGGCAGAAAAAGCGGGACTGCTTCCGTTCGACCGCATCATTACGATAAACGACTCGATTTATTCCGGTAACAGTACCAGCCAGGCAAAGATCATGCGCACATTACGGGGGGCAAAGAACAGCACCGTCAAGCTGGGTGTAAAACGTGGTGACACACCCGACCTGCTTTACTTCGATGTGACACGTGGCGACGTTCCGGTCAACTCCGTCGATGTATCTTACGAGGTCAGCAAAGGAGTGGGATATATCAAAGTCAGCAAATTCGGACGAACTACATATAACGAATTCATCACGGCGATTGCCAAGTTGAAAGAAGCGGGATGTAATTCATTCGTCATCGACCTGCGTGGAAATACCGGTGGATATATGGATGCAGCGATCAACATGGTCAACGAGTTTATGCCGGAAGGAAGACTGATCGTTTACACCGAAGGAAAAGCTTTCCCGCGTAACGATGTCTATACAAACGGAACCGGAACCTGTAAGGAAGCTCCGATCGTTGTTCTGACAGACGAATTCTCGGCTTCCGCCAGCGAAATCTTCTCAGGTGCGATCCAGGATAACGACCGCGGACTGATTGTTGGCCGCCGTACCTACGGAAAAGGATTGGTTCAATCGCCAATCAAGCTGAGTGACGGTTCGGAAATCCGCCTGACAATTGCCCGCTATTATACACCTTCGGGACGAAGCATCCAGAAGGATTATAAGATGGGAGACTCTGCAGATTATGATCAGGATCTCTATAACCGTTTCATCCATGGTGAATTCGACTCTGCAGACAGTATCAAGAATACGCATACGGAAAAATACCATACGATGATAGGTAGAACCGTATACGGTGGTGGTGGCATTATGCCGGATATCTTCATCCCGCGTGACACCAGTGGCATTACGACTTACTTTTCAAGTATTGTAAACAGTGGAACACTTTACCTGTATGCACTCGAATATTCAGATAAGAACCGTGAAAAGTTATCTTCTTTCACTACTTATCAGGATTTGTACAAATACCTGCAGTCGCAGCCTCTGCTTTACGACTTCACAAACTTTGCAGCATCCAAAGGTATTAAGAAACGTCCAACCCTGATCAATATCTCAGGTAAGCTGATCGAAAACCAGCTGCAGGCATATATTGTACGGAACTTCTTCGACGAAGCCGGATTCTATCCGATTTTCCTGAAAGACGATCCAACCTTATTACGTGCCATCCAGATTATAAATGAAGGAAAATCCGTTCCTACAATAGACAAAGAGAATGCAAACAAAGGAATTGCAGATAGCCAAACAACAGCTTCGAAAAGATATAGCCTTACTAAAGAAATCGTACGGGAAGACTATATTGCTTGACTTTTCTGAAAAGATATTGAAGCGGCTGGAAGAGACTGAACTCTTCCGGCAAGCTTCTTGCATTGCTTTATATTACTCCATTCCCGGAGAAGTCCAGACGGAAGCTTTTCTTGAAAAATGGTTCGACAAAAAGCTGCTTCTTCTTCCGCTGATAGTCGGCGACGACCTCCGTCTTTTGCCTTATAAAGGCAAAGACAGCCTGGCCCCCGGAGTCTTCGGCATTCCGGAACCCATAGACATAGAGACAACGGTTGCAGAATCGGATATAAACCTGATCATTGTACCTGGCGTAGCTTTCGATCGCCAATTGAATCGCATGGGGCGTGGAAAAGGATATTACGACCGGCTACTATCGACAATGCAAGCACCTAAAATAGGTATTTGTTTCGATTTTCAAATGCAGGAGTCTGTTCCGGTCGAACCTTTCGACAAGAAAATGGATATGGTTATCACTGAAAAAGAGATCATTACCGGATAACAATATCCTGAATAACTGTCGCTCCGGCATACTCATTCAAACTCTTCACCAACCGTTCGCGACATAAGGTCAATTCGCTCCGCAGCACTGAAGATGTAAGCGATACATATAATATACGATCGCGTACATATATATTGCGGGTATATTGCATAACCATAGGACCTAACACTTCTTTCCAGGCACGTTCTACCCGAATTTCCAGGATTTTCTCATAAAGCTCTGTATTATCCTCGAAGAAATCTCTCAGGACTTCACCGATCGCTTGTGTATTTCTACGCTTCATTTTGCATCCTCCATCGGTTGTACTTCTCCTTGCTCAACCCTGAACAAAGCATAATCGTGATTCATCGCCAACAAAATTTCATCCAGATATTTCCGGTTAGTATCGGTAATAAATATCTGGCCGAAGCTGTCGTTGCCCACCAGCTTGATGATCTCTGCCACACGTGCAGCATCCAGTTTATCGAAAATATCATCCAGAAGCAAAATCGGAGTAGTCTGTCCTTTTTGAGCTAAAAAGGCAAACTGGGCAAGCTTCAAGGCTATCAGATAAGTTTTATTCTGCCCCTGTGAACCAACGCGGCGAATCAAATGCTCGTTCAATGTCATTTCCAGTTCATCTTTATGGACACCATTGGATGTATAACCTAAAATACGATCACGTTCCCTGTTCGCAGCCAACAATTCCGGTAAGTCTTTCTCGGCCAGCTGAGAGATATAGCGCAAACCAACCATTTCCGAAGAGCGGCAGATCGTTTGATAATATTCATTGAAGATCGGGATAAAGCTTTCTACCAATAACCGGCGTTTTTCGAAAACCATTCGTCCATACATACCCAACTGCATCTCGAGCACTTCATAAAGCGAAGCATCCATACTTTGATTCTTCAAGAGCATATTCCGTTGGAGCAAAGCCTTATTATATTGAATCAGGGCATGCAGATACTGTTTATCCTGTTGCGAAATGATCAGGTCCAGAAAACGGCGGCGCTCGTCACTTCCTCCCTGGATCAGATCCGAATCGGCAGGGGAAACCATCACCAAAGGCAACAAGCCGATATGCTCCGACAATTTATCATATTCTTTCTTATTCCGTTTGAACTGCTTCCGCTGGCGGCGGCGGATCGCACAGAAAATCTCCTCCCCTCTTCCTTCATAATCATATTCACCCTGGATCACACACATATCCTGATCATTGTTTATTATCTGACTATCAGGAGTATTTACATGACTTTTGCAAAACGAAAGATAATGGATAACATCCAGCAGGTTTGTCTTTCCCATCCCGTTATTTCCAAAGAAACAATTCATTTTGGGCGAAAAGGCAACTTCCGACTGAAGAATATTTTTATAATTAAGAATAGAAAGCTTTTTGAGTATCATCTGTACCGTATTAATCGTACAAAATTAAAAAATATACTTCTAAGTATAGATTATATCAGTAAAAAAAACTACTTTTGCGCTTTGAATTGCCATTGGCATAAAATCAGGATAAAATAATAAATAACTATAACACATTATGGCTACTAAGGAAAAAAACACCAACACGGAGTTAGAAGTAGAAGAAATTGTTTCGAAGTCGGAGCAGTTTATTGAAAACAATTCAAAAAAGATCATTTACGGAATTATAGCTATCGCACTCGTTGTTGGAGCTGTTTTGGGAATTAAACACGGTTATATGATTCCTCAGCAAAAGAAAGCAGCCGCTGCTATATTTAAAGGAGAACAATATTTTGCCAAAGATTCTTTCGCGTTGGCATTGAACGGCAATGGTGCAGACTATGAAGGTTTCGAAGGTATCATCGACCAATATGGAAGCACAGCATCCGGAAACCTGGCTAAAGCTTATGCAGGTATCTGCTATTTCAAAATGGGTGAAACAGAAAAAGCTCTTGACAAACTGAAATCATTCAGCGGAGACGACAACATGATTTCTCCGGCTATCATCGGTCTGATCGGTGACTGTTATGTAAACATGGGTAACATCAAAGAAGGCATCAGCTATTTTGAAAAAGCTGCCAAGAAAGCAGACAACGAAGTAATCAGCCCGGTTTACCTAAAGAAAGCGGGTATCGCTTACGAAAACCAGAAACAGTATAGCGATGCAGTTAAAGCATACACTACTATCAAGGAAAAATATTTCAACTCAATGGAAGCTGCCGATATCGACAAGTATATCGCTCGCGCTTCTGCTGCTAAATAATATAATTCATACGATATAAACTATAAAAGAGGATGTCCCATCAAAAAAGGCATCCTTTTATTTTTTAAATACAAAGTTATGGCTACAGCTTATCAAAACTTATCAGACTACGACTTCAACAGCGTACCGGATGGTTCAGAAATGACCTTCGGAATTGTAGTAGCAGAGTGGAACAAGCACATCACAGAAAAATTGCTGGAAGGTGCATGCAACACACTGGAAAAACATGGTGTCAAACCGGAAAACATATACGTAAAACGTGTTCCGGGTAGCTTCGAACTGACTTTCGGTGCAAAACGTATGGCGGAAACAAAAGATGTGAATGCTGTTATCGTTTTAGGATGCGTCGTAAGAGGTGATACTCCCCATTTTGATTATGTTTGTTCAGGCGTTACACAAGGTATCACCGAACTGAATTTAATGTATGATATTCCATTCATTTTCGGATTGTTAACTACCGACAACATGCAACAATCGGAGGATCGTGCAGGTGGTAAGTACGGAAATAAAGGGGATGAAGCCGCAGTAACTGCACTAAAAATGATACATTTTTCTGAGTAAACGCTTGCAGGTTTCAAAAATAATCGTACCTTTGCACTGCAATTGAAAATAATAGGGGCAGTTACCAGAGTGGCCAAATGGGGCTGACTGTAACTCAGCTGTCTTTCGACTTCGGTGGTTCGAATCCATCACTGCCCACTACTAAAGAACAATTCAAAGCGAGAATTGGTTCGTGAAAGAATTAAAATTGCGGAAGTAGCTCAGTTGATAGAGCATTAGCCTTCCAAGCTGAGGGTCGCGGGTTTGAGCCCCGTCTTCCGCTCTCAAGAAAAGGATAATCGAAAGGTTATCCTTTTTTTGTATATAAAAGTCCCGACTTTCACAAGCCGGGATTTTCTTGATTTAACTAACCTTAAGACATACGTGAACAAAAATAAGTTGATCAACCATCATCAAAACGCAAACCTTTTCATAGGCTCCACTTTCTTAGAAAAGGTAGTCCGACAAACGTCTTTATCAGACTACCTGAAAGAAGAATCGATTCTTCTTTCTTTCTTCATAGATAAGGTATGCCTATCTATTTAAGATGGGTCATGCCATCTTTTTCGCTTCATCTATTTCTCTGATGCAAATGAAGAACAAAAAAAGACATCCACCAAAGAAAAACAAAGCATGCAAGCGACAAAACCGATTCACCGATAAGACAAAATCATTTTTGTCCGTTCCTGAACGATTTACTGGCCGAATCAGGCTTTCTTTAACCCGTTACGACGACGGTATTCACTTGGAGTCATATTATACACTACTTTGAAATTACGCACGAATGTTCGGGAATTATTAAAGCAGGCTTCTGATGCTACAACTTCAATCAACTTGTTAGAGGGGTCCAACAACAAAGTAGATGCATAAATAACACGTTGTCTATTTATGTATCCATGAAAAGCCACATCATCTTTTAGCCGAAGAATTTTATTCAATGACTTCTTTCTGACATCGCATTGACGAACAATTATATTTACATTTATATCTTTATCCAGAAAATGCTTTTCTGTCACCACATATCGATGAATCTTATTATATATTTCTAAATATTCTGTATTATCTGAAGGTTCAGTTATTTTATATTGTGGTATATGCCAGTTCAATATTACTACAAAAAAAAGGTTATCTGAGACTTCAATCCCCCTAAAACGAAATTCAATCTTTTCATTCATACGTTCACTATATTAATCAGAAAATATTAAGGGCAGACCCAGTATAGCTTATAGCAAACACTATATATTAATATTAGATTTAGAGTCAGCAATAATAAATTCATACCCTGTACTTAAAACAAATATAATATTTAACATTTATATTTCCAAAGAAAATATCTAAATAACATTCTATTCTACATTTCCATAGTCATTTTGCTTTTTATTTATAACTTTGGGGCAACATAAATATAATAATAATCCACGGAGATGAACGAACAGATAAAACAAATAGCAGAACGACTGGCAGGACTTCGGGATGCCCTGGAAATCAGTCCCGAAGAAATGGCTAAGGTTTGCAACCTGACCACCGAGCAATACTTGCTCATGGAAAGTGGCACAGTAGATATTTCAGTAAGTATATTACACCAGATATCACAAGCCTACGGAGTAGAACTCACAACCTTGATGTTTGGCGACGAACCAAAAATGAGTGCTTATTTTATCACGCGTAAAGGCAAAGGTATTACCGTGGAGCGCACAAAAGCCTACAAATATCAATCGCTGGCTGCCGGATTTGCAGGACGTAAAGCTGATCCGTTCATGGTTACCGTTCATCCCAAACCGGAAGAAGAGCCTATCTATCTGAACTCACATCCGGGACAGGAATACAACCTTGTATTAAAAGGCCGCATGCTCCTTCAGATCAATAACAAGGAACTGATCCTCGAAGAAGGCGACAGTATATATTTCAACTCTGAGCTGCCACACGGCATGAAAGCTCTGGACGGAGAAAAGGTCAGTTTTCTGGCTATAATACTTTAAAACGAATAATTTAATTATGTTAGAAAGATTCTTAGATCAGACGACTTTCACGTCGCAGGAAGATTTTATCAATAACTTCAAAATAAAAGTTCCGGAAAATTTCAACTTCGGATATGACGTAGTAGATGCATGGGCTGCAGAAGAACCCGACAAAAAGGCATTATGCTGGACCAACGATCAGGGCCAACATATCGACTTCACATTTGCCGAACTGAAAAAGTACACCGATCAGACAGCCTCTTATTTCCAGTCACTGGGTATTGGCCACGGCGATATGGTCATGCTGATACTGAAACGTCGTTATGAGTTTTGGTTCTCTATTATTGCATTACACAAACTCGGAGCAGTCGTTATCCCGGCAACTCACTTGTTAACAAAGAAAGATATTGTCTATCGCAATAACGCAGCCGATATAAAAATGATCGTTTGTGCCGGCGAAGATATCATCACCAAACATATTATCGATGCACTGCCGGAGTCTCCGACTATTGAGAAATTAGTCTCCGTAGGTCCGGAAATACCGGAAGGTTTCGAAGATTTCCATCAAGGGATCGAGAATGCTGCACCTTTCGTTCGCCCGTCTCATCCGAACAGCAATGATGACATTTCATTGATGTATTTTACATCCGGAACGACTGGTAATCCCAAAATGGTGGCACACGATTTCACTTATCCGCTGGGACATATCGTAACCGGCAGTTTCTGGCACAACCTGCATCGTGACAGCCTTCATCTGACTATCGCCGATACCGGTTGGGGAAAAGCTGTTTGGGGAAAACTATACGGACAATGGATTGCCGGAGCAACCGTATTCGTTTACGATCATGAGAAGTTCACCCCTGCTGATATGTTGCAGATGATCCAGGATTACAAGATCACCTCTTTGTGTGCACCTCCAACTATCTTTCGCTTCCTGATCCGCGAAGACATGACGAAGTACGATCTTTCATCCCTGCAATACTGCACAATTGCCGGTGAAGCACTGAACCCTGCCGTATTCGAAGCATTCTATAAACTGACAGGCATCAAATTGATGGAAGGATTCGGCCAGACGGAAACGACACTGACAGTTGCTACGTTCCCATGGATGGAACCGAAACCAGGTTCTATGGGTGTACCTAACCCACAATATGATGTAGATCTGATCCGTCCGGACGGAAGTCGCGCAGAAGACGGAGAGCAAGGACAAATCGTTATCCATACGACCAAAGGCAAACCGATCGGTCTGTTCAAAGAATATTATCGCGATGCCGAACTGACTCACGAAGCCTGGCATGACGGTATGTATTATACAGGTGACGTTGCCTGGCGTGATGAAGACGGCTATCTGTGGTTTGTCGGTCGTGCCGACGATGTGATCAAAAGCTCCGGTTACCGCATCGGACCGTTCGAAGTGGAAAGCGCACTGATGACACACCCGGCTGTTGTCGAATGTGCAATCACAGGTGTACCTGACGAAATTCGCGGACAAGTGGTAAAAGCAACAATTGTACTTGCGAAAGATTACAAGGATAAAGCAGGCGAAGCATTGATCAAAGAATTGCAGGATCATGTTAAGCGTGTTACAGCTCCATATAAATATCCCCGTGTAGTTGAATTTGTCGAAGAATTGCCTAAAACCATCAGCGGAAAGATCCGTCGTGTGGAAATCAGGGATAAAGATAAGAAATAGAAGATTACACGAAAATGACATATCAGTTTACACGGATAGCAGTAAAAATAGGAAGTAACGTACTGACAAGAAAAGACGGCTCCCTCGATGTCACCCGCATGTCGGCATTAGTCGATCAGGTTGCGGAATTGCATCGACACGGGGTAGAAGTGGTTTTGATCTCTTCCGGAGCAGTAGCCTCCGGAAGAAGCGAGGTGAAACCCGGAAAGAAACTCGATGCCGTCTCTGCCCGCCAACTCTATTCAGCGGTAGGACAGGCCAAATTGATCAACCGTTACTTCGAGTTATTCCGCGAACATAAGATCGCTTGCGGCCAGGTTCTCACGACAAAGGAGAACTTCGGTAGCCGCACGCATTACCTCAACCAGAAACATTGCATGGAGGTAATGCTCGACAATAAGGTGATACCCATTGTAAACGAAAACGATACCATATCCGTTACAGAACTGATGTTTACTGATAATGACGAGTTGTCCGGCATGATCGCTACTATGATGGGAATGGATGCACTTATTATCCTGAGTAATATCGACGGTATCTATAATGGTAATCCGGCTGATCCGGCAGCAACGGTCATCCGGGAGATTGACGGTGGCAAACAGGATCTTTCAGAATATGTACAGACAAGCAAATCCTCTTTCGGACGTGGCGGCATGCTCACCAAATGTACTATTGCACAGAAAGTAGCTGATGAAGGTATCACCGTGATCATTGCAAACGGCAAGAAGGAAAATATCCTGCCTGCGTTACTGGCCAAAGGTAGTCAGACTGTATGTACACGTTTTATACCGGCAGCCAAACCTGTCAGCAGTGTTAAGAAATGGATCGCTCACTCCGAAGGTTTTGCCAAAGGAGAGATACATATCAATCAGGGAACAGAAGAGGCCCTGACCGGCAGTAAAGCCACCAGCCTGTTACTGGTAGGTGTCACCGCTATCATCGGAGACTTCGAGAAGAATGATATTGTAAAGATCATCAATGAAGCAGGCGTACAGATCGGTGTCGGGTGTGCCGGATACGATAGCCGGGAAGCTACCGGTCTGATCGGTCAACGAGATTTGAAACCGCTTGTTCATTACGATTACTTATATCTGGATTAAATAAAAGACATGGCAATCAATCATCTATTAAAGCAAGGCGTTACCGCATCCCGCCAACTTATCACGTTAAGCGACGAGGCGATAAACCGTATACTGACCGAAACAGCAGACGAGCTGATGAACAGGCAAGCGGAAGTTCTTGCTGCCAACGAGAAAGACCTGGCCCGTATGGACCCGGCCAATCCCAAATATGATCGTTTGAAACTGACAACCGATCGTCTGGCCGGTATTGCCGGAGACATGCGGAATGTAGCCTCGCTCCCCTCCCCGCTCGGCAAAGTGATCAGTGAAGCCACCCGCCCGAACGGCATGGTGATCCGTAAAGTATCAGTACCATTCGGAGTGATAGGAGTTATCTACGAAGCACGTCCGAATGTGACTTTCGATGTATTCTCTTTATGTTTCAAAAGTGCAAACGCCTGTGTACTAAAGGGAGGTTCGGATGCCGACGACTCCAATCGTGCACTGGTGACTATCATTCATGCCGTATTGGAACGCCACGGTATCGACCCGGCCGTTTGTACTTTATTACCTCCCGAACGGGAAGCGACAACGGAACTGTTGAATGCCGTCGGCCTGGTAGACCTTATCATTCCCCGCGGCAGTAGTTCGCTGATCAACTTCGTGCGCGACAATGCCCGCGTGCCGGTTATCGAGACAGGCGCCGGTATCTGCCATACCTATTTTGACAAGGACGGGGACAAAGAAAAGGGACAGGCCATCGTGAACAACGCCAAGACCCGCCGGGTAAGCGTTTGCAATGCATTGGATTGTCTGATCATCCATCAGGAACGGCTCGATGATCTTCCTTTTATCTGCGATAAACTGAAAGAGAGCAATGTCACGATCTATGCGGATGAGCAGGCTTTCACCGCTTTGTCGGGACAATATCCGTCAGCACTGCTGCAACCTGCCAACGAAAACAGCTTCGGCACCGAGTTCCTCGACTACAAGATGAGTATCCGTACCGTAGCATCGCTCGAAGAAGCACTGGAACATATAGCCCGTTACAGTTCAAGGCATAGTGAAAGTATCGTCAGCGAGTCATCCGAAGCTATCCGCCTGTTCCAGCAACAGGTAGATGCAGCCTGTGTCTATGCCAACGTATCGACCGCTTTCACCGACGGGGCACAGTTCGGTTTCGGGGCAGAGATCGGCATCAGTACACAAAAGTTACATGCCCGCGGACCGATGGCTTTACCGGAACTGACGACTTATAAATACATTATCGAAGGAAACGGGCAAATACGAAAATAATACCTATTTTTGTATCCATCATTAAATTAATAATATGAGACATTTCACTTGTGTACAGGATTTAGGCGACCTGAAACAGGCGCTTAACGAAGCTTTCGAAATCAAGAAAGACCGCTTTCAGTTCACAGAACTTGGCAAGAACAAGACGCTGTTAATGATATTCTTCAACTCCAGCCTGCGTACGCGCCTCTCTACCCAGAAGGCTGCGATGAACCTGGGGATGAACACGATGGTTCTCGACGTGAACCAGGGTGCATGGAAGCTGGAAACCGAACGCGGTGTCATCATGGATGGCGACAAACCGGAACACCTGCTGGAAGCGATTCCGGTCATGGGTTGTTACTGCGACATCATCGGTGTACGTTCTTTCGCCCGCTTCGAAAACAAGGAAGACGATTACAACGAAAAGATCATCTCTGAATTTATCAAATACTCCGGTCGCCCGGTATTCAGTATGGAAGCGGCTACCCGCCATCCGCTGCAAAGTTTTGCCGACCTGATCACGATCGAGGAATATAAGAAAACAGCCCGTCCGAAAGTGGTTATGACCTGGGCTCCGCATCCGAAATCTCTTCCGCAGGCAGTACCCAACAGTTTTGCCGAATGGATGAATGCGACGGATTATGAATTTGTGATTACCCACCCGGAGGGCTACGAACTGGATCCTAAATTCGTAGGCAATGCCCGTGTGGAATACGATCAAAAGAAAGCTTTCGAAGGTGCAGACTTTATCTATGCCAAAAACTGGGCCGCTTATACCGATCCTAACTACGGCCAGGTATTAAGCAAAGATCGCGCCTGGACTGTCGATACGGAAAAGATGGCGTTGACCAACAACGCTTATTTCATGCACTGTCTCCCGGTCCGCCGTAACATGATCGTTACCGACGACGTAATCGAAAGCCCGCAAAGCATCGTGATCCCGGAAGCCGCCAATCGCGAAATTTCGGCACAGACAGTACTGAAAAAGATATTGATGGGATTATAGTGTCTAGGGTTTTACCAGAATTATTTTCAATATTAACTATCATACTATCATAAATCGCAGCAAACATCACATATTCAGGGTATTATATTATGATAGTTGTCATTTCGAACTATCATTCATCCATCATGGAACTATCATAGCCCTGGATAAAAACGAGTCATATACTACCTTTTTTCACTAAGTATATCACTAAAGATCAAAAAGATAAGAAATAAAGACGTTTTACACCCGGGTCTCGATGGCCTCGACACCTGGGTGTGAGCAACGTCGGGACCCGGGTGTAAAACCGGTCAAAACGGGCATGTCGGCAAATAAAAGTAAGCACTTCCACTAAATAAAGCCACAGCTTTCCGAAAAAAGGTAGGCAGAAAACGATTAAATTGAGCGATACCTACCGGTTACAGCCCCTTTTAACGGATAAAACAGTTCTATTTTCACTCAAAAAAGAGGTAAATGTAATTTTATGATAGTTCTATGATGGATGAATGATAGTTCAAAACGTCAACTATCATAATCACATCCATTGATATACAAGTCAACCAGACAATTTATGATAGTATGATAGTATATTTCAAATTATTTCAATAGAATAAGAAACACTTAAAGTAAGAACTACTACCGTACTTCCATAAACCTCTTTATTATGATGCCTTACCTTCAAACTTATCCGTTTATGAATTGTTTTATAAGAAAAGTGATTCATAAAACAGAACATCATGGGCTTCAACATTGCAAAAACAGATAAGAAACGGGTTGTCATTATTGGTGGTGGTTTTGGGGGATTAAAACTGGCCAATAAACTGAAAGGAAGCAACTTCCAGGTAGTCTTGATAGACAAGAACAATTTCCATCAGTTCCCGCCCTTATTGTATCAGGTAGCATCATCCGGTCTGGAACCGGGATCAATCATATTTCCTTTCCGAAAGATATTTCAGAAACAGAAAGACTTCTACTTCCGAATGGCAGAAGTGAAAGCCGTTATCGCCGAACGGAACCTGATCGAGACATCGATCGGTGAACTGAGCTACGACTACCTGGTGATAGCCTCCGGTACCATCACCAACTTCTTCGGCAATAAGACTATTGAAGAAAAAGCATTACCGATGAAAACGATCCAGGAAGCTCTCGAACTAAGGAACACCTTGCTTTCCAATTTCGAAAAAGCAACAATCTGTACCGACCCGGAAGAAAAACAAGCACTGATGAATGTGGTTATCGTTGGTGGTGGAGCCACTGGCGTAGAGGTAGCCGGAGTACTGGCTGAAATGAAAAGATTTGTTATGCCGAAAGATTATCCGGACCTGAAACAGCCGGATATGAATATCTATTTGATAGAAGGTTCTCCCAGGCTACTCGGAGTTATGTCTACCGAAGCATCCGAGAATGCAGAGAAATTCCTGAAAGAGATGGGCGTAAACATCATACTGAATAAACGGGTAACAGACTATCAGGATGGGAAAGTCATACTGGACGACAACTCCACTATCACAACCCAAACCCTCGTTTGGGTCAGTGGGGTAACCGCCACGCATTTTGATCATATCGATAAAGAAGCATTGAACCGGGGTGGTCGGATCACAGTCAATGAATTTAACCAGATGCCAGGGATGACAAACGTATTTGCTATCGGCGATGTTTGTTTCCAGACAGAAGAAGAATACCCGAACGGTCATCCGCAAGTAGCCCAAGTGGCTATCCAGCAGGGAAATTTGCTTGCAGATAACCTCAAACGCCTGGAATCGGGGAAGACATTGAAAGCCTTCCATTACATAAATCTCGGAACACTGGCTACCGTAGGACGCAACAAAGCTGTCGCCGATCTGAAAAAGCTGAAGTTACAAGGATTCATTGCCTGGATGGTATGGATGCTGGTTCATTTACGTTCTATCCTGGGGATCAAGAATAAACTGATGGTACTGATAGAATGGGTATGGAGCTACTTTACTTACGATCAGTCTATTCGCCTGATACTTTATATACCCAAAAAGAAATAAGTAAGCGTCAACCATGTAACCCGTGCATCCCGATTACGGATTTGCTCCATATGCATTTTACTCGTATCGATAATCGTTGTCTCCTCCAGACCGTCGAAGATATTATTGATACTTAAGTTAGCACGCAATTTACGGTTCATAAAATACTGTGAGAGTCCGGCATTCACACTGCTGTGGCTCTTTATTTTTCCCTGCGGTGTCAATTGGTCCGAAATAAAGAAGCCATCCAACTGAAACTCGGTGGTCGGTGTTATGGCAATGCTTATACTCCCCTTCCAATCCGTGCAAACCATCGATTTCTTTTCATCATAGCCGACCGTACGCCCGTCGATCTCATCTTTATAGACATTTCCGGAAAAGCCGATATTCAATATACGGATAGGATTCCAGTTGCCGGACAGTTCAAAACCTAGTGCCTGACTATGACCAATATTTGTCTTTTGCCAGATCGATTCCTCGTTCATTATTTCCATTATACGGTTCGACTTATTCCGGTAATAAAGAGCCGGGGTAAAACGGAAAGACTTTGTAACCAACGAGTAAGACAATTCTAACGAATGAATAAACTCATCTTTCAAATCCGGATTACCCTGTGTCAGATGAGTAGGGTCGCCATACTGAATAAATGGATTCAGGTCAGCGCCATAAGGACGGATCACACGTTGCAGATAACTCAAAGACAGGTTCCCATTCTTATTTGTTTCCAAAGAAAACGTCACTCTTGGATAAACATGGAAACGAGTAGAACTCTTCTCTTCAAATTTTTGAGCATTTACTTCACCCTGTACCCCCACTTCGGCAGATAAGCGATCCCAATGTTTATCCACAGAGGCATAAAGCAAATGTGTATTACGATTAAAAGAATAATCATACGATTTGTTTGCTACCGGAGCCCAGACACCGGTCTCCATATCTATATCATTCGTTTCCGTATAATATTTCTCGTCTTTAATACGTCCGATATAGCCGGCTTTAAAATACCAGTCGTCCGCAAACAACTTACTGAAGGCAGCCGACAGATAATAATTATGTTTGTCCTGATTGATAAACATATTATCTTTCTTCAAAATGACTCCTGTACCCGGTTTCTCATTCTCGTAATAATTATCCTCATCGTATCCAAAGTCGTTATAGTTGAAAGTAACCGTCAACCGATCCAACGGATTAGCGAACTGGTGATTCCAACGAGCTTCCACAGTATAGGCGTCCTGCCGCTGATCATTATAGCGGTGGCGAGTCATCTGGTTCTTTACACTGCCATCGGGGTTCAATACTTTATTATTTATACCACCATACCGGCTGTAATCCATCAGATGATACAATCCATATACCGTCAGCAAATCGGCGGAAGTCAAATCATACCCTACACTCAGGTCGGCCAGATGAACATCCGGACGGGCAGCCGCATTGTTATTCATGATCGTTGTCCCTGTTTCCGTCTTTGTTGTCTTATCGAACGAACGTTTACGATATTCCTTACGATAGTTATACTTACCTACGATATGAAATTTACCCGGATGCAGATTCACGATAGCTCCGGCATTATACCGTTCCTGCAAACCCGCCCCCAGCGTAACAGTCAATGGTGAATCATCCTTCGTGTAAGAGGCAGAAGACAAGTTCAGTAATCCGGCATCCCCGTCAGGCACCAAAGAGATATCCGGCAAGGCAGACATAGAAATATGATTAAAAAACAGAGCTGGCAACTGGATAAGTACATCACCGCTATATTCTTCCAACAACCCGTAAGGAATCCCATTAATAAGCATTCCCGCTTTAGCAGAACCACGATATGTTATCCCTCCTTCAATATCCGTAACTAAGGAAGGCATCTGGCGAAAAGCTTCCGACACCGTATTGCTCACACTACTCAGGTTATTTTCAACCTGCAGGCGTTTTACCTCTCCACCACTAAGTCCGGTAAAGCGTTTACCCTGTATTTCAACATTCTGCAACGACAAGTTCATATCAACCGGAGTCTGTGCGCCGATAGTATGACTTAATAATACCAGTGTAGGAAAAATGAGTAGATTTCTTTTCATATATTATACCGTTATAAACAAAAAAAGTCTGTATGTGTAAGCATACAGACTGTCCTTTTAACTGATTACTGAATATTATTCAGCAGGAGCAGCTTCTGTTTCAGTAGCAACAGCAGTTGAATCACCTTCAGCAGAAACAACTTCTTCTGTTACAGTTTCTTCTTCAACAACTGCAGGAGTTTCTTCTACAGTAGTTTCTGTTTCAGCAACTTCAGCATTTGATTCTGCAGATTTGTTACCACATGATGTGAAAGAAACGGCTGCAACAAGAGCAGCAAATGCAACTAACTTTTTCATTTTGTCTTTAATTTAAACGGTCTATAATGTCTTCTTGTTGTAAAACGATGCAAATGTATGTATTAATTATACATGTTGTACAACATAAGACGCTTTTTTTTCAACTATTTTTCATACAAAACTTAATCGGCTGTTAATCAACACATAAATATTTATCAATAGTTACTATATAAATATCTTTTGATACTCTTCTTCGGAGTTTTCTCAAACTCTGTCGGATATAATTGTATTTCCGAAACAACTTCGTAGGAGGCCAACTGCTTATTCAACTCGATCCGGTTCTGCTCCATTATGACCGGCAAGTCGGTATGTGAGATACCTGTACCGTCGACCGTATCATAATCCGGATAGACTAAAGCCACCAATTTACCGTTTTTCTCGATAACGATACTTTCCATAACAAAAGGTAGGTTGTTTATCTTCGACTCGATCTCTTCCGGATAAATATTCTGTCCGCTTGCCCCCAGGATCATTGTCTTGCTACGGCCACGGATAAAGATACGGTTATCGTGGTCGATCGTCCCCAAGTCGCCGGTATGAAGCCAGCCGTCTTCGGTAAAAACATTTTTAGTTGCTTCTTCATTCTTATAATATCCTTTCATCACGTTCTCGCCACGAACCTGAATCTCTCCTACCTTATTATACGGATCATCAGAATCAATACGTACCTCCATAATACCTTTTAGTATCTGTCCACAAGAACCAAGTACATATTCGCGATTATTGTCATAACTGATTAACGGTCCGCATTCCGTCATACCGTAACCGATCGTAAACGGGAACTTGATTTTATACAGAAAATCACTCACTTCCTGGTTCATGGCAGCCCCACCGACAATCACTTCGCGGAAACGTCCCCCCATAGCATCCACCAGATGTTTACGGATCTGCGCATAAATACGGGAATCCAGCAAAGGGATATTCAAAGCCAACTTCATCGTCGTCTTACTCAACTGGGGAAGGATCATCTTCTTATAGATCTTTTCCAGAATCAGTGGAACAGTCAGGATAAGGTTCGGTTTCACTTCTTCAAATGCTTTCAGCAAGATCTTCGGAGAAGGTACTTTCCCTAACATATAGACATGTGCTCCGACAGCCATCGGCACCAGGAAATTGAAGGCACAACTATAAGCATGAGCCAACGGCAAGAAACATAATTCACGGTCACCACGGAACAATAGGTCCAGCGTTTTCGCATAAGTAACATTCCCCGCCAAGTTGTTACCGGTCAGCATTACGCCTTTACTGAAACCGGTCGTACCGGAAGTATAGTTCAGCAGGACAACCTTGTCGTTATCCAGTTCGGCATATTTGATATCGTTCTTGGAAAACCCGTTCGGATACTTCTCTGCCATCTTTTCATCCATCGACTTCATCAATTTCTGAATACTCTCACCATCACGCTGATGCAGGCAACGAAAATCGGAAAGAGAGAATACACCGCGTATCTCTTCGATTTTATCTTCTTCCAACGAATCCCAGATACGGTCGCTGACAAACAGGAATACCGACTCGGAATGGTTGATAATATGATGCACATCATTCGGATTGAAATCCTGCAGGATCGGCACTATGATGGCACCATAAGTTACAGCCGCCATATAGACAATACACCAACGGGCACTGTCTTTCCCGATCAGGGCAATCTTATCCCCCCGACGTATCTGGCATTCCTCAAACAGGATATGGATGCGTGCAATCTCTTTTGCTACATCTTCAAAAGTAAAAGTAACATTCTTGCTGTAATCTGTTAAGGCGGGTAACGACCAGTTTTCCTTGAAACTGTTTTCGTACATCTTAATGAAGTTCTCTTGTATCATAGTACAGATGCTTAAATTTCGTGCAAAAATACAGACTATCCGGCAGATACACAACAGCTAAAGAGAGTTTAACCCTTAGGCGATCCGATTGAACCGTTGCTTTATTTTTTATTTCTTATACTTTACCAACATAATCACCGGATTGGCTTCTTCATCCAATGTTGCCGCAATCTCTTTCAGTTCACCTTTCAGTTGTCCTTTTCCATAAGCTTCTACAAGGTCGGGGGCCTGCAAAGACTGGCAGATCGCAATTTCGGAGTTACGGGGTTTAAAGAGGAATGAGATTTGCTTCTTATTGGTAAAATCACCATTGTACATGGTAAATAGAGAGAGAGTCTTTTCCTGTTTGTCATACAACAAATCGGTACCAGGAAATCCCTTAAACGTCTTGTAGTCGAGTTCTTTCTTCATGGTACGCATGAAATAATAGCGATCGGTGATTACAGTTGGAAAAAGAAAGACTTCTGTTTCCATAGAATTGATAGAGGGGGTCCGTACAATAACAGGATACATATTGCCGTCTGACAAGTAGTTGTACAACGTATCGGATGAGGTATTCACAAGCATCCAATCACCTTGGTTGGGAAACACCATGTGAAATTCAGGCATTACCGTCAATTCATCCTTTCTAACTACCGGTGTTTTATACTCTTTAAAAGGAATCCGGATTTCATGAGCAACACTTCCGTCCTGCTTGGAAACAAGCAAATGACATGCCTGTTCATCTTCTTTCGGTGTCGAATACTTCTTATAACAAATCAAATGATCGCTATCATAATTGAAGATATCGTCATAATAGCCGGTATCCGCATACTTGAAACTTCTTTTATAGTTTCCGGATAGATCATACACCGATATTTTTCTTGCGGAATAGTCTGAGACAAACATTTCATTATTATCCTCATCCAATATAATAGAGTAAATCCCTGAATATTCCTCGGCACCTTGCCCAAAGCGGTTTATCTTTTTTATCCCTTTACCTGTCGTCCTGTCAAAAACAAAAATATTCCCATCCCGCCAATTTCTTACCAACACAATATTCTTACCAATGGCTTCCACAACACCTTGCGTAATAAATTCATCGGTGGTTTCCAACGGAATGTATTCCACATCCATAAAGTCCTGAAGGATCAGCTCCTTCTCGGGATAATTTGCACTAACGTCGACTGTAATGAGCTCATTATTCTTCTTTCCGGATTGTTGACATCCCATAAATCCAACTATTGCAAGGAAGATAATTGCCAGGTTTGCATTTAATTTTTTCATTTCTTCTTATTGTTATGAATACTGTGCTGCTAATGTTCGTGTACCATACGAATATTTCGTACGAAATGTACGTACTATTCGATACACAAACAACTTAATTCATCCCACACCCGCAACCTTTAACAATATTTATTGATATTCCGGGCAGAAGTATGACGTACCTTGATAAAGTTTCCTGTCCCTTAACAAGAGCAGGAAACTTTATCCGGATATTTTTCGCTAAATTTGCGCGATAATTCAATCGCAATGATAGACAAAACCGTATTTGAAAATAAAATAGCTGCTTATTATACCTTGGGCTGTAAGCTTAATTTCGCTGAGACCTCTACCATCGGCAAGGTACTGGCAGAACAAGGCGTACGCAAAGCCCGTGCGGGTGAGAAAGCAGATATATGTGTTGTAAATACCTGTTCCGTCACAGAACTGGCCGATAAGAAATGTCGCCAGGCTATCCGACGGATCAATAAGCAACATCCGGGAGCCTTTATTGTAGTGACCGGTTGCTATGCACAGCTCAAGCCGGAAGAGGTATCCCATATCGAAGGGGTCGACCTGGTGTTGGGCGCAGAACAAAAGCTGGATATATTAATGTATCTGGACGACCTGAAAAAGAAAGAAGAGGGAGGCGCCGTCATCGCCTCCGAAAGTAAAGATATACGTACCTTCTCCCCTTCCTGCTCGGCAGACGACCGTACACGCCATTTCCTGAAAGTACAGGACGGATGCGATTACTACTGCACGTATTGTACCATTCCTTTCGCCCGTGGACGAAGCCGCAACGGTACCATCGCCAGTATGGTGGAACAGGCACAGGAGGTAGCCCGCAAAGGTGGCAAAGAGATTGTACTGACAGGGGTGAATATCGGCGATTTCGGTAAGTCTACCGGTGAAACCTTTAGCGACCTGATCCATGCACTCGACGAAGTGGAAGGTATCGTACGTTACCGTATCTCTTCCATCGAACCGAATCTGATCACAGACGAGGCGATCGACTTTGTAGCATCCAGCAAACGGTTCGCCCCTCACTTCCATATCCCTTTGCAGAGTGGTAGCGATGATGTATTGAAACTGATGCGCCGCCGTTACGACACCGATCTTTTCCGTCATAAGATCGAAAAGATCAAAGAGATCATGCCGCATGCCTTTATCGGTGTGGATGTGATCGTCGGGACCCGTGGAGAGACAGACGAGTTTTTCGAAGATGCCCGTCGCTTTATCGACAGTCTGGATATAAGCCAGCTGCATGTGTTCAGCTACTCCGAACGTCCGGGAACACAGGCTTTAAAGATTGCCCATTCGGTTGACCCGAAAATAAAACATGCCCGTAGCCAGCAACTATTGGATATCTCCGACAAGAAACTGCATGCCTTCTACGACGCCCATATCGGCAGCCAGGCGGAAGTCCTTTTCGAACATACCCGCAAAGACGGCCGGATGCACGGCTTCACAGAGAACTATATTAAAGTAGAGATACCTTACGACCATTCGCTGGTGAACGAAACCCGACGGGTAACGCTGACCGGATGGAATGAAGACCGTACGGCACTGAATTGTGAATTAGTAATCGCCGGTTGATATGTGGAATAAAATTCAATATGGATTGATCTTTGCATGGGCCAAGCTGCATGCATTTTTACCGATGCCGGTATTATATGTCCTGTCCGATATCCTGTACGTTCTTATATACAGGGTAATCCGTTACAGGTTACGCGTCGTACGCCGGAATATGGAGGCTTCCTTCCCCGATAAATCAGAGATAGAGTTGCGAAGGCTGGAGAAAGCTTTCTATCATCATTTCGCCGACTACATTGTCGAGACGATCAAGCTGGCTCATATCTCTCCCGAGGAAGTATTGCGCCGCGCCCACATCAAGAATCCGGAAGTGGCCACCCGGTTACAGGCAGAAGGACAAAAGACAGTCATGATGCTGATGGGCCATTATGGCAACTGGGAATGGTTCAGTGCCTCCAGCCTGGTATACACAGATTCCAAACTCTGGCAAATCTACCGTCCGCTGAACAACAAGGCTGTCGACCGTCTGTTCATCTACCTGCGTACCCGCTTCGGATCATACGGGATGAAGAAGAACGACACGGTACGCGACATGATGACACTGAAGAGAGAAGGCAGTAATAATATCGTGATCTTCATTGCCGACCAGACGCCGAGCAAAGGCAACCTGCATTACTGGACCAACTTCCTCAATCAGGACACCGCCATATTGAACGGCGCCGAACGTATTGCCCGCAAACTTGACCTCCCGGTTATCTTCCTGGATGTACAGAAAGTGAAGCGCGGTTATTACACGGTAGAAATGAAGCTAATGACAGCTCATGCCAAACAGACAGCCGAAAACGAGATCACCGAATCGTACGCCCGTATGACGGAAAAGATGATCCTGCGTAACCCGGCTTACTGGCTCTGGACTCACAAACGTTGGAAATACAAGAGAGAAGATGCACAATAATACTAAGAAAATAGCCGTCGTTATCCTCAACTGGAACGGGAAAAAGCTAATGGAAGAATTCCTTCCGTCGGTAATCGCTCATAGTCCGGAAGAACTGGCTGAAGTAGTCGTTGCCGATAACGGTTCTACGGATGCATCCACCGATATGCTGGAAGATAAATTCCCGTCCGTACGGATTATCCAACTGGATAAGAACTATGGATTTGCAGAAGGCTACAACCAGGCCCTCGAACAGATCGATAATAAGTATACCGTTCTTCTCAACAGCGATGTAGAAGTTACGCCCGGCTGGCTCGATGCCCCTCTGGCTGCTCTCGAAGCCGATCCGACAATAGTTGCCGCCCAACCTAAAATCAGGGCACAACGCAACAAAGCGTATTTCGAATATGCCGGAGCTGCCGGCGGTTATATGGACATCTACGGATATCCTTATTGCCGGGGTCGTGTGTTGCATGTAGTAGAAAAAGATGAAGGGCAATACGACACACAGGCGGATATCCTTTGGGCTACCGGAGCCTGTCTGTTTATTCGTACTGCTATCTATAAAGAAGTCGGCGGACTCGATGCCGGTTTCTTCGCCCATCAGGAAGAGATCGATATGTGCTGGCGACTACGTTCGCGGGGCTACCGCCTGGTATGTACGCCCCAGTCTGTCGTCTACCACGTCGGCGGTGCGACTCTGAATGTAGAGAGCCCCCGCAAAACGTTCCTCAACTTCCGTAATAACCTGTTGATGCTTTATAAGAACCTCCCGGAAAAAAACTTGAAGCATGTAATGCGTGCGCGTTTCTGGCTCGACTACATTGCTGCGACCAAATTCCTATTATGCGGCCACTACACTAATGCCAAAGCTGTTTACGAAGCCCGCAAAGCCTTCTTCGAGATGAAACCGGAATATGCAATCAAAAGAAAGGAGAATCTGGCTAAGACAACACTTGCCACTATTCCCGAATTGATGCATGGTAGTCTTATCCTGGCATTTTATTTAAAAGGGAAGAAAAGATATTCAGATATTAATAAATAACCGGAACAGATAATCTGTTCCGGTTTGGTACAAGCTCTCATTCAAAACTACTATATCATGGAACGGCCATACCACTATCTGAGTTTTCATTTCCGATTGATCGTTTCAAAAAGATATTTACCGACTCTGAAGCGAACTGTGGTACGCTCATCGAGTATGAATGGGGCACCAGTCTTAGGGTTACGTACCGGACGGGCGGATTGTTTGCGGATATAAAAACGTCCGAAGCCTAAAAATGCAACATCTTCTTCACGCGCCAGGACTTCGGTAACGAGCGCAAAAAACTCTTCTACAAATTTGTGCGTTTCCGTAACCGGACGACCCGTACGCTCTGCTAATTCGGCAATAAATTTTGTCTTGTTCATAATGTTCTGTTTAATAAATTTCTGATTAGTTATTTGTTTATTCAATATCGATCTTTGAGGTCAAATGCAACTGTCGTTCCTCCCACTCTGCAAAATCATCCCATTGGCGGCATATATTCAGAGGCGGGGTTATCCGGATACATTCGTCATCGGCAAGTGTACTGTACTTTTCCGAGAACAAACGCAAACGGTTATCAGGGATACGAATATAGACAAAAGACCCTGCTGCATCGGTGCAGCTCCAGTTGGCTGCAAGTTTGGGACAGAGCAGGGCGGCATAATAGGCCGAACGCCCGAAGGCAGTAAACCGGCCTTCCTGTAAATATAAAAAGATACTGTCTATGTTGATCCGTTCCTTTTCCAGAATGGTGTCTATCCGATTCATTTTATCTATCTTTCAGAGGTTAATAATCTCTTACACATCTGTATTTCGACGCTATGTTTTTTAATTGTGCACTTGACTGCGGTTTAGTGGTACTGAAATCAATATACCATGCCTGAGTCTCTGTATTCTCTGTCGAAGTCCAGTACTGACCGCTTAACTGACCAGCGGGATAAATAGCATTAATGCCATCCCGAAACAACCACATCAGCATCATCTCCCGTTGAGTAGGCAAACGCCAACTCCCTTTAGGGAATTCTGTGGTGGAGTAATTTTTACATCCGCCTGTGAAGGAAGGGTCAAAACTCCCGTCCGGATTGAGGTTGGTATTATCGTTACCTTCTCCTCCATGAAAACCCATGGCTGCCGCCCAGAACCTGACACCCGCTTCTTCTGTCGGAGCAATGATAAAACGGAAAGGAACTTTATCGTTCACGCTGATATTATCTCCGTTACCTTTCGCAGCAGTATGTCGTATGGTTGCAGCGTCTTTCGAGAGTTTCATGCCCAGTGGCCAGATGGCACTTTCAGGTATACCAGCGGAGTAAAAGACGGCATAATCTCTACCGGGATTGGCAGCGTTCGTCCCTTTCAGGTTCTCCTTTTTCAATTGCTGCCCAAAAACGGCGGAGACCGGAAGCAGGCATACCATGACAACAATTATAAAGAATTTTTGTATCATAATGTTCTGTTTTTAAAGTTCTTGTCGATGTTTTCAGAATGTCGCTTCACCCGGCTTCAAATATTTGACACAACGCAGGTTGTAAGACTCGGTCGGTGATAAAGGCTCGCTTGCCCCCGTCCACACTTGTGTGCCCCATGCAGATGTACCGTTCGTTGTAGACGACCAGTAATAGGTATCAGGTAATGTTTTGAGCGTGTTCGATCCGACGACATAGATACTGAGCGACTCACCATAAGAGGGCATGTACCAGACCATGTCGTCTATAGTCTGCGACATTGTACCATTCAGGCCGATACATTTTTGCATAGCTGTATATCCGGTTGCACTTCTTAGGTCCCAGGTATTTTGCCGCCCGTCCGTAAAGCTGTTAGCGGCAGGCATGCCGCTGCTACTCCACTGCACTCCTCCCGGGGAGTTCACATCACTGACATAAACTTCAATCCGCTTCTCGTATCTCCAGGTGTCAGCCTCAGCAGAGGTGGAGGCTACGGAAGAACCATCGGCTTTATACATTTTGAGTTCCCCTCCGAAGTAGCCGGGAACGAATTTGATAACGCGCGAGTCGTCTCCACTTTCACCGGTTATCTTAATATCGTAAGTGTATGAATAGTTAGGCGAAATGCTATAATCGTCCGTAAAGTTACTCCCCAGATGGACCTGGTAAACCACAGAGCGGACAACCACGCCTCCCGCCACCTCTACTCCCACAATCTGGAGAAAGGTTCCATCCGAAGGAGCATTGGTTACCCGCCTCTCCGGTGTTGTAAACGGAACCGGCTGGTGAAGATTGACCGGTAAATATTGGTTATCAATGGTTACAGGAAGACTTATCGGTTGTTGCGTATAATTTAAATACTTGACTGACTCCCCGGGAAAAGGGGCTGTGCGACCAATTGAATAGTAAAAACTCTTCTCAGGAATATTCATAAATTGACATGTCCAGGCAGAATAGCCTTCTGCCTGCATCTCGCTGTTCAGCGAGATTTTTACTTTCACCCGGGCCACCGTGCGGTAAAGCCTGATGTCGGCCTGTTTACCTGCCGATACCGTCATGTCCGTACTTCCAACATAAATGATACGGTTGCCATCGACCGGATCATTGAACAGGGGAAAGCCGGTATTACCGGAGGATATTCCCAAATTCTCAAAATCGACCAGGGTAGTGCCGCCTATCGTCAAACCACTGAAGGTACTCCCGTCTGCATTCGCTATTACAATAATCCTGCTCTTAACGCTTATGTCATTCAACAAGACCTCTCTTACCGAATTACTGTTGATGAACTGTTTAACCATCAATGTGCTCATAGGGGCAGTACCATTGAACTGAAGCACCCAGAAGTTCTTTATTTCTTGTTCAAAGGTAGCACTACGGGTTACCGGGGTTTTCACCATGGTTATTTCCAATCCTTTGCACACCTGCGTGGAGCTAATGGCATTACTACCTGCTTTCGTGCCGGAGGATAAAGGAGATTGCACTGGTTGTATATTCAATGCCAGTTCTACGGGAACAAGCTCACCGGATTCACTTCCTTTGGATGAGAGCGTATCGGTATACTTTTCGTCCGTGCAGGCGCCCAACAGGATTATCAGGCTTATTATATATATGAGTTGTTTCATGTCTGCCATATTCTATTCGGGTTTATATTACGGGTTTAGGCTTGTCTGCGTCTCTGACGCAACGTACATAAAGAGTTTCCGTCTTGGATGTTTTTGCTGGAAATATCCAGGAGATAGAACTATCGTAGTTGCTTGTAGAATAAGCCGTAGCGACGTCATATTCCGTAGCACTCCAAAGGTCATTATTATGAGGTCTGATTGAGGCGGGAGCGATAGCAGTATATATACAGGCAAACAACTCACCTATTCTGGGTAAACGCCAGTCAGTATACCCGCCATCCCTAAATTCTACGCAGGCCTGTTTGGCTGTAAGAACTCCGGTTGTTGCATCTTTCCATGGAATCGCGGCTCCTCCTGCAGCCAGGTTTATAGCAATCATAATTTTCGGATAAACCGGCTCTTTCTTCATCGCTGACTCAAATACAGAAAATAGACTACTACCCGGAGGAATGGTTATATCTTTATACTCTCCGTTATTATTTTCAGCGACTTCCCCGAGATAGGTATGGTAAATATGATTTCCGGCAACTAACGCAGTTTCAGTAAGGCCTGCGACAGTGGTATAATCTATCGTAACAGGCGTCTCTCCCACTGTTCCTTGCCCCATCGCCGGAGCATTGATCTGGACTTCCGTCCAGTCGGATAAAGAGAGTATCATTTTTGAGTTGTTATATACGACCTTGTATGTGTTGTGCATGCCTTTCTGAAAGCCGTACTTTCCATCCGCACCTGCATTCAGGTGCGCTTTTGCAAGGGGGAAGGAGAGTACTTCGCGGACACCGCCCTCCTCCGTAGTGACACGGATCACAAGGTCGGAATTCCTGATATCTGCACTCATAAATGCCGGAACGAGGAAGTTGAATTCAGAGGGTGTACCTCCGGGTTGTTCAAAAGGTATACTTATGACAGGATCACAAGTGACCGTAAGCGGGCCGAGAGTGCCATCGATTACATCACCGGTCTTCGGATTGACAGTACCCGTGTTCATGATCCCTTTCCAGGAAGAACCCTGGTTATCGTAGCTGTTATCGAGAGTGACAGCCTTCACCAAAACGTCGTTATCACTCGTCAGTTTCGACAACTTGATCGTCACCCAGCAGTAGGCGTGGGAGAATGTCAATGCGACAGGACTTCCGTCGATTACCTGCTGTGCACCGGAAGGCGATGACAAATAAAGCAAGTCTTTGCCGGTCGACATATCACCGGTCAGATCGAAAGGCACAGCGGTAGCGGTAGCCCCCGAAACCCATGGATAATAGCCTGTTATTTTAATCTCATCCCCGTGTTTCGCTATCAGAGAAAGGGCTCCGTCGTTTTTATCGGTATGCCCCCATACATCATCCTGACCGGAAGTTCGTGTGAGGGTCGATTTCATATTATCATCCGAGCCGGTAACCAGCGGACTTCCCGTCTTGTCGGTAATGAACATGCCGAACGTGTTCGTTCCGTCCGGAAAAGCCTCTCCAGTCAAAACAGCCGCTCCGTGGACTGCCCGGGTAGAAGGGCTGTCGGATATGGAAGCGGCAAAACGAAGTTCGATGTCTTCCGTTTTGTTCTCATTTCCGGGAAACTCGCCGTTATCGCAGGCCGTCGTGTACAATCCTAAAACGCATACGCCGACAATCGCCCATAGCTTGTTTCCTTTTTTTCTTATGATCATATTTGTGTACATATTTACTGTCGTTATTATCTGACTTCGCGTACGCATCTGACGCTAAATCGGTCTGTTTTCGGATGAAGTTTTATCTCTCCTCCTGCATTTACAGTATAAACCTGAATATCTCCGGTAGCCGTTTTACCTTCCGTCCCGGTCCAATAAGTGACCTGTGGTTCAGGATCACTGATCTCACCGAGCGAGGTAAACCCTTTGGACTGGTTGATTGTCTCTTTGTTAAGCCACAGCAGGTATAGCTCCGACAACCTGGGCAGGCGCCAGTCGCTTTGTCCCTGTCCGCGGTAATCCCAGCAGGCCTTTTTGGCAACCAATACACGATCCTCTTTAGTTGTTCCCGTTTTCCATACGATAATACCACCTGTATTATCGGGAGCGATAATCAGCTTTCCGTAAGGACCTTCCCGGCTGAAAGCATCCTGGATACTCCTGTACAGACCACCGTTAGTCGATCCGTTGTAGGTGTTGTCTGCTGCTTCTCCAAGTAACCTGTTATAGTCAAGCCCAGGTTTCGTTTTCCCGTCGTCCGTTATGAATGCTGCTTTTGGCTTGATTTCGACCGTTGTCGAGGTTCCTGTTATCGTCCCCTTAATTATGGTCCCGTTTATCCCTTTATAGTTCATCCGCACCAACATATCCGGATCAGGCATGGCAGTCGCTCCCGCTACCCAGTCAGCGATGCCGACTGTGAAATCCAGAGCGACCGGTTTGCCGCTGTAGGCAGCCTCAGGTGTAGTATATCCGGGAAGGCTTACGCCAGTGATGGAGTAGCGGTAGATGTGATTGCGCAGTACATCCTGTAAGGCAGTCCCTTCTACGTTCGTCGGGGCGGTCGTGAAGTCGATACGGTAGTAGTTGAGTTTACCGTTATATGTACCGCCAATGACAAGGGCTGTACGGTTCTCGTGATTTGCATCGTAGACCGTTCCTCCGTTGAAGGCCGTTTCGGGAATGTATATTTCGGCCTTACAAGAAGTGTTGTTTGTAATAGCTGTTCCTGTGTATGTAAAGTTAGTGCCACTCAGTGTACCTGCCGGTGAAGGGGCGGTGACGGAGGGAGTGCCGCTTGTTGTATATTTCAGATTGTTTATAAGCGGTAAGAGCGTATACTTATTTTGAGGTTTGAATACGTAAATCTCTCTTAGGTCGAAACCGACACTCCCTTTGTCCCATTCACCATTTTGTTCGTTATAAGTACCTACTCCCACATCCACCCGGGCAACAGCGCGCAGCAGGTTGGCACTGAGTGCCATTCCTTCAGTTATTTCCAGCGGTGTGTCGGGGCTGTTACCGGCAAAGCCGAACATCGGTATCCCGGTGTCGGCTAATGCCGGTTCCCCCATCAACTCAACACTGGTTAAACCAGTTTGCACCCCCTCATATGTCATGCCTGTGTTTATCAGTGGATAAGGGTTTTGGTTAGCGATCAGGAGCAACTTCGTATCTGCCGCCCCTGACATGCTACGGCGGAGGGAGAAACTGAATTGTCCGCTCCCCCCGCCCGTAGGCTTTCCTGTTGCATAGTATTTCAGTTTGTAGGTTCCGTCGGTTGCATCCGGCTGGAAAGCCAGTATATATAATGTTCGTATGGCGTTTTCCTGATCGGTTGTCATCCCTCTGGTGATAAGGGTCTGTTCGCCTGCGGCGGGGTTGACAGCCAGGGTAACTGTCGTGAAGCCTCCGCTATCGTCGCCTCCTGTTCCTATTTCTTTGCTACAGGCACATAAGAGGAGCGCTGCACACAAAAATGTAGCGAATCTTCTTATTTTCAATGTATGTAAACGTTTCTTATGCATATTTATCTGTTTATTTATCGGATTTATTCGTCTGCTGCTATTTAGTGACGGAGACCGTCACATCTACTTCGTCCCATTCGGGCGGCTTTATTTCCAGGCCGCCGCCCGTGGAAGGTGGGGTATCGAATTTGATCTGCAGCGTCAGTTCCTTACCCGGCACGGGTATGATCGGCTTTCCGTCGCTTGTCTGCGTGATGCTTTTCAATAGTTTCCCGTTGTGGATGACGTCGAACTCGATCCCTTCGCTACCGGCAGCGGGAAAGAGCCGGAAGGCCGGAATGATGTATTCTTTCGCGGCATCGAAAGCACCGGTCAGGCAGTGACGGGTCTTGCCGTCGTAATTGTCCGAGAAATCGATGCTTCCGGCTGGCTCGCTTACCACGACGGCGTAATCACCGTCTTCCGTGCCGGTAGCTTCCGCCAGTCCGTCGATCGTTATATGTATAGACGCCGTGGTCGGCTGCATAACCATTTGCAGGGGTTTGCCGGTATCGGTCGTCGAGGTATTGTCTATTTGGATGGCTCCCCAAAACAGGTCGGGGGGCGTGTTACTGAACGTCTCTTCGGCCCGTGCAGGCAAAAGGGGTTTCAGTGTCAGGTATCCCTTTTCGAGGGAATCACCGGGTTTGAGCAGCGAAAATTCAAGGCTGCTATCTTTGCTGTTCCCCCATGCTATGCAGTGGAGGACAGAGGTCTGCGGGTAATCGAGGGTGATCGCCCCGTCTACTTGTGTGCTGGTGCGGCCAATGAACCGCTCCTGGTCATCGAATACAAATACTTCTATCTCGCGAATGGCATCGGTCTGGGATCCGGAAGAACAGTCGAAGCTTAACTTCTGTATTTTTCCATTGGGGACCGGTTCCTCTTTTTTGCTACAGGCAGTCGTCAGTAACAGCCATACCGCCAGAAGGGGTAACAGCGACTGTAACCGTTGGCGGAAGGGGCCGGGATATGTATATTTGTTTTCGTTCATCTTTTTATTTATTTTATCGACTATATGTCATACGGGTGAGATTACCGGTGTCGAACAGGTGATAATGTACGCTAATATTAGCGTACATTACTTTCGGTTAGAAAGGTTTATTAGTAGAAGTATCAGTCCATGATGCCGGAGTAACAGAAACTGACACATTAGTCGGTAAGTTCTGTTCATCCGGTGTGTCGGTACCACCACCACCGCTACCACCGCCATCTTCTTCCGGGCGGAAGTCTCCGTTGAATGTCAGGGCTACGTTATAGGCTTTTCCGGCCTCAATCACACCTGCTTCACCGGGTGCAAAGATGACGTTGAACATTTTCTTAACTTTTGTTTCCGGATTTTTCTTCTGCTTCCATTCCACCTGTACTACCAGGGTTGTCGGATTTTGAGTTTTATCTGTCGAAGTCGGTCTGTTCTCGAAAACGTAAAAGTGTCCCTGATCTGTAGCAGGAGTAGTCATATCTGTAATACCCGAGAGGTCAAGATTGAATTCAGAGACCACTGTATGTCCAGGATCGGTACCCCAGCTAGATTGCCAGTTTACACCGTTTACATAATTCGGCGTAGTAGGTACATAGCTTCCTGAAGTTGGGAAATAGTAAGAGTTTGTCTGTACATTCAGTAAAAAGGCACCTTCGAATTTAAAATCGTCACCGTAAACTCCTTGTACACTGCTTCCTAAAGAAAGACTGCTCAGTGTGATTTTTGCTGCGACGAACTTTGCTGTGGCTTCTGCCTTGGCAGTCCAGGGTGCACTTGTACTCTTGTCTGTCAAAGTTCCTTCTGCCGACATAAGCAGGTTTCCTTTTACCTGGTTCGTATTTGAACTCGTTATAAGGCTTTTTACTACCGCTTTCAATAGAGTTTCGCTACCTACGTTTAAAGGATTTGCCCCTGTGGTAAGATCGCTTCCGACATTGGCTATTGCCAACATTTTAACAGCAGTACTCTTTGTTTCTATTTTTGCCGATTTAACCCCAGCGGCATCTGTCAAGTCTCCAGTATTAAGGTACTTTTTTGTAATGATACTCCCCGCACCATCCACAAAGAATACGGTGAGATCGGAGATAGCCTTATCTTCATCGGCTCCGGGTACTCCGATAGCTTTTGTGTCTATACCGGTATCAACGCTCAAATCTACCACCATCTTTTCGCCTTGTGGCACAGGCGGATCGATACCCGCATCTTCTTTTGAACAACTTGCCAATGTCGCTATCGCCAGCATTGACAGAAAAATTGATTTTACTTTCATTTACTTTAGTTTATATTAATACTAGTGTTACTTAAAAAACTTCTTTATTCCGATCGCGCCCGCTCCGCGGTGGGTATCGCGGGATGTCTGCGATTAGTATCACGGGAACTCCGCGATCGGTATCACGGCTGTTCCGCGATTTCTTTCTACTCTATCACCGGCCGGTCATCTTCGCCGCTGCCGCCACCGGGTGTGTCGGCTACATCGCCTACGACAAAGTTTCCGGACATCATCGCTGTGCGGGGTTCTTTGAGCAGGGCAGTACCGTTGCTACCAAACTGTGTACAGAGCGTAACGCTCCAGACAGAGCCGTCGGCAGCCGTAGCCGGTAACACAAAGCCTACTTGTGTAGGTGTGTTGGGATAGAGTTTCGAGACAGGGAAAAAGATAGTTTCGGCAGAATCACCGTCGGTTCGTTTGATAGTTACACCTATCTGGTCACCCGTACCGCCTACCTTGATGTTCTTACCCTTAATGATACAAGTCTGCCCGGCACTGACCGGCACGCCTTCGCCACGGGCTGCAGCTGCGGGATTCTGTGCATCTTGTGCACTGACCACAGTAAATAGTTGCGGGCCGCTGACTGACTTCTGTATTTCGACATCTATTTCGGCTTCGGCAAGCGCCTGGCGCATTTCCTGGCTCATGGAGTAAGCAACACCGAGTTTCAGACGGTTGCGGTCGGGAGCCGACGTAAGTTCACTTTCGAGGAAAACACCCTGCGAGGTAGGTCGAAAATATCCCAACACAGTACTTATACTATAACCGGAAGAGAGATACCAGATCATGCGTCGCATGATCTGGTTGCCCGTACGGGCAATTTCTTCAACGTCCTCCTGACGGGTGCTGAGGGCAGCTACTTCACCGGCAAGATCGTTCATATTAAGACATTTCTGCAACTTGGGCTGCAGGTAACAGTCGTTTGTTATATCCTGGGTAAGTGCCAGGTCGAGGGCTTTCAGCGTGAGCTTCGCCTTCTGAGTGGGATCTTTTGCCATAACGGTCTGTTTTTTAGTTACTGATATATTGTTTTTGTGTCACTCCGCCCTAATCTTTTCTTCCTGAGTAACGGATCAGCCTGAATTCAGAGAATACAACATCTATATCAGTAGCTCCCGGGTAGAAAATTATGGGGTAAAAACTGATTCTTCCCCATTTCTGACAGTTTGACGTAAAACATAACTTCCTACGACTTAGCGACTCTACGACTATCAATAAAACCGATTAGTACATTAAGAACCACGGCAAAAACACCGTATTTCAATGCTTTCAAACAAACTCATATAGCTAATTAGATACAATTTATGTGGTAAATCGAGGGAAAGGTTATAGTTAAGAGTACTCCCATTGGTACCCGGCAGGTATGAAATAAGTAAATAAATAAGGTCGTATTTATAGAATAATTACTCTCAGACAAGTAAATTTAATGGCTATATTTTGGATAATATACTATTTTACATATCTTTGCAACATCGTAAACATAGTTCTTAATGAACTATGTTTATTCCTCTTCATAAAAAGAATATCAAAGCACAGTTATCTTTTGTTTTTATTACTAACTAATAGTTACAGCAACAACGAAATCACTTCCCAAATCGATTCTACTGTAAACATACGAGAATTTACTATCGGTTCGTCCACCATCTCATGTGCCCATGTTGTTTGGTAAGGTACATGGATTGCGTAACTACCCATCTTTAGTGGGGGAAGGATATCGGAGCGTACAGAGTTACCTATCATCAAAAACTCGTCCGGACGAACATCGAGGTGGTTGAGCAGGGCACGGTATTCGCGGTCAGTCTTGTCGCTCATTATTTCTACATGGTGGAAAAGATGTTCGATACCCGAACGGCGTAACTTCTGCTCCTGGTCGAGCAGGTCGCCTTTGGTGACAACGATCAGGCGGTAACGGCCGACAAGGGCATTGAGGGTTTCCTCCACTCCATCCAAAAGTTCAACCGGTTTGGAAAGTTGTTCTTTTCCGAGCAGAAGTATCTGCTCGAGTACGCTGGCCGGAACTTTGCCGTCGGTGATACGGATCGCCGTTTCCATCACTGAAAGGATATAAGCCTTCACACCATAACCATAAAGAGGCATGTTACGGCTTTCGGTCTTGAAAAGTTCGGCTGTGACAGTCTCACCGTCTACATAAGGAGCCAATAAAAGACGGAGCTTTTGCTCCGTCTCCAGAAAATAAGTTTCGTTTATCCAAAGAGTGTCGTCGGCATCGAAGCCGATCACCTGTATTCCTTCAATCATAAATTAGCTTGTTGCAATATATCGATCATTATTGGCTTGAAACCGCTTACAAAGCATTCCACGGCAATAACCATCAGGATAAGGCCCATCAGACGCATCATCACGTTGTTGCCTGTTTCCCCCATATACTTATTCAGCCGGGTGGATGCCCGGAGAATCAGGAAGGTGATAAAGTAGACGGATGCGATCACGCTGACCAGCAGTATCTTCTTTATCAATGTATTCGCATCTTCCATCAGCATGATCCCGTTGGCGATAGCGCCCGGACCGCAAAGCATCGGGATGGCAAGCGGGGTGATGGAAATATCGTTTACATACGTTTTCACCTCCTCGTCTTTGAGTTTTGCCTTGGAATAACGTGCCTGAAGCATGTCAAATCCGATGGTAAAGATAATAATACCTCCGGCAATACGGAAACCATTCGTAGAAATACCAAAGAATTTAAAGAGGAATTGTCCGGAGAAGGTAAAGACCATCAGGGTGATAAAAGAAACAATTGTGGCACGGCGGACGATGGTTTTACGTTCGTCGTCACTCATTCCGTTTGTCATGGTCAGAAAGACCGGCATAGTGCCCAACGGGTTTGTCAGTGTAAAAAAGGAGGTGAAGCACAAAAGGGCGAAAGGGAGTAAAGTGTCCATAATAGTATAGATTTAAAGGTTATTCATCCCAAACCAGGTAGGCGGAAACCAACCAATGGTTCAGCTTATTGCCATCTACTTCCTGGGCCTCGGGGATGCTGACCGTCAGGGTATGTTCACCCGGCTGGATATCGGTCAGTTCCACTTCTTCAGGAACGACATCGGAACCCGGACACCAGTTGGAACGGGAAAAGTCGGACGAAGCAACAGGTTCTTCCACTTCCTTCTCCGTATATCCTTTCGGTCCGATATAAGAGGCCAGGCGCTTCTCCAACCACACACCGGTCGCCGGATTGAAACGGCGGAAAGATGCACAGTCGTTACGCCAGGGAATGAAGTCAAGCACTTCTTTTCCATCTACCGAGATTATATTCTGCTTCTGAACAAATTCATCACCACCTTCATGACCGCCATGCCCGGTCACGATATATTTCAGGCGAACGTTCTTCGCGCCTGCCGGGATGGTAAAGTCAGTCGACACGTCTTTGCGGGCAAAGATATCGGGATAGGATTGTCCGATATAATAAACGGTGTTCATCAACGGTTCGACATGTCTTTTCGTCAAAGCATCGCAAGAAATATCCGACTCATCCACATCGATCGTCACACTGGCAATATACCCCTCGGCTGTCCAGGTATCGATAAAGACTCCTACGTAAGCACCTCCTTCCAACAAAGGATACAGGTCGGTGATATTCTGCTCCCAACTTACGCTGTCGGCCCACTGGTCGATATAAACAGGCTTACGCTTACTGCTCAAACTGTCGTCCGTACTGCTGTAATGACCTACACCGAACGGAGTCATGAAACGCATCAGTTCGACAGTCGGTTCATAATCTTCTCCGGAAACGATACCGATCATATTCTCCAGCTTCATGCTGTCTATTGCCGGGAACTGCTTCTCTCCCTTCGCAATGTTCAACAGATTGATTGCCGAGGCTTTCGGCAAGATAAAACAGGAACCGGATTTATCCCAACGGTCACCGTTGGAAGCAATCGTTACTTTCAGGTTTACAGAAACGTTACGTTTGTAATCAGGCAAGGTCACCTTTTTCAAAATGATACGCCCGTTCACCAGATGATAGATACTGTCTGCACCAGCTTCGCTATACCCGCCATACTGGTCGGGAGCGAACCTCACCGGAGTATCGTGGAATACCTGCACGGAATAATCTCCCATTGCCGGCAATTCCCGATGGCCGCATGCTGTCAATAAGATAGCGCCAGCCAGTGAGAATGATAATAAGATTTTCTTTGTCATTTTTGTTTAGTATTTAGTAAGTTCCTTCATCAACTGCTTCTGTCCGGTTACTTTATCGGCATGGATACAAGGGCCGGTTACACAACCGCCTTCGCAGGCCATTACTTCGATAAACTGTGCCGGAGCTTTACCTGTTTTGGCATAGGCACGAAGCAAGGCGACGTTCTTTTTTGTCAGGTTGGCTACCTGTACGGCGTTTACCTGTTCTTCTTTCAGGTAGACTTTCACGGCGTTGATCACACCGCCGCTCTGGGCGAAGCCATGCGCTTCACGCACGGAGTTGAAAAGGACAGAGAAAGGTTTTGCTTCCTCCACTTTGATGTCGAGTCCTTCCAGGATAGAACCGATCTCTTCGAATGTCAACGTGAAATCAACTGCCGGGTCCATCTTCACTTCCTTACGTTTGGCTACGCACGGGCCGATAAATACAATCTTGCAATCAGGATATTTCTCTTTGACAAGACGTGCCGTATAATACATCGGAGAACCTGTGGTAGAGATATATTTCTTAAGATCCGGGATATGCTTTTCGGCCAGCTGAACGTATGAAGGACAACAACTGGTAGTCATGAAAGGTTGCCCTTCCTCCAGTTTTTCCTTCAATTCTTCTGCTTCACGACGGGTAGTCTCCATCGCTCCCTGAGCAACTTCGACTATTTCTGTAAAACCCATTGCTTTGATCGCTCCGTATACACTTTCTACCGGTGCACTGAACTGTGCCAGTATAGAAGGAGCCACAATAGCGACCATCTGCTCCTTATTGCGCAGACGTTGCAGGATATCGAATACCTGGGATATCTCGAATATCGCCCCAAACGGACAGGCATTGATACATTTGCCGCAATAGATACATTTAGACTCGTCGATATGCTCTACTCCGTATTCATCTTTACTGATCGCCTTTACCGGACAAACTTCTTCACAAGGGATCGGGATATATACGATAGCATGATAGGGACAGTTCTGATGACACTTTCCACAACTGATACAAGTATCGTGATCGATCCGGGCCTGTCCGTTCTTCTTGAACTGGATGGCATCTTTCGGACAGTTCATATAACAGCTACGTGCCACACAGCCACGGCAAAGGTTGGTGATCTCATAGTTTACCTGTACACAGGACGAACAGGCTTCGTCGACTACGCACATCAGGTTATCTTTCTTATTTTCCGGACGAAGCAAGGCACGTTTGGCATATTCCGACAAAGGTGTCAGTTCGTCTATCTCGTCCTGCATATCGAAGCCCAACAGGGGAAGCGTCTTATATTTCCATACGGCACGTTCCTTATGCACACAGCAGCGGCCTATTACTTTCGATTTACGGGGACTCAATTCTATGGGCAGACGATCGATCTCGTCAAGCAGACGGTTTTCTTTCCAAAGTTTAACTAACTTCGCCATCAAGCCGTGGCGGACAATCATTACGTTGTTGGTAAATGCCATGGTGTATATTATTTGTGCTTTAAAAATGCAAAGATAGAGAAAGTTATTGAAATACTAGCCGTACGTTTCTTCCAGAATTACGGAAGCACTGTAAACATCGCCGCCAAAAGGAGGATTCAGCTTCGAGAGTTTCAACTTAACAGCCAACAGTTGGGGAAATGCTCTTTTGAGCGCATGCAGGATTCGTCCGGCTACATGTTCGAGCAGCTTCGACGGAATGGACATTTCTCCTTTCACGATCTCATATACCTCGGCATAATTTATTGTATCGTCCAGATCATCGCTGGCTAATGCTTTTTCAAGAGGTGCCGTCAGGAGAAGATTCACGACAAATGTGTTCCCGACACGTGTCTCCTGAGGCGACACTCCATGCCAGGCATAGAATTTCATGGCTTCCAGCTCTATTTGTACTGTCATTTTTCGTTATTTTATCTGTAAAAGTAGATAAAGAAGTCCTTTCTGCAAAAAAAATAGTCTATATTTGCGAGACAAGCAACAAAGTATTTATATGATGGGAATAAAACAGAAAGATGAAAATTCCGCCGGTGGCCTACATAACACCCTAGCCGCCGGAACAACCGTTAAAGGTAATATTATTACAGAAACCGATTTCAGACTGGACGGTCAGGTTGAAGGAGATATCAACTGCAACGGAAAGATCGTGATCGGTCCCAAAGGACGTGTGGCCGGTAATATCGTTTCCGCCAATGCAGAAATTCTGGGAGAAGTGGAAGGATCGGTGCGTGTCAGTGAGAAGCTGGTTCTGAAGGCTACTGCCAATATTAAAGGGGATGTGTTTGCACAGTCTCTGGAGATAGAACCGAATGCTCGTTTCAACGGAGTTTGTAATATGTCAGGGAAAAAGGCCTGAACTGATCACATCTACAAAAATAAAAGGGTATGCCCAAAACACCTTTCGGTGTCTGGCATACCCTCCTTATTTCATGCTGCTTCGTTTAGAAGCCTACTTAATTCATAAGTTTGAAAACTTGTCCTTTGATCAATACAAGATAAATGCCTTTCGGGACATCCGTTTCGGTGACGTGTCCTAAGACGGTCAACGTCTTATGGAGGCGACCGTCCAACGCAATGATCCGCGCAACTTCCTTTGTTTCGCTATACAACCTCAACGTGCCCTTATGACTCCAAACCCGAACGGGTATATCGACATTGGCATTGGAAGTCGGAAGATCAGGCATGATGCCGGTGATCGAGATCGTCAAATCGCGAGAGATATCCACAAGCGTGTAGCGACCGTCGGTATCAAGCCGCAACGTCTCGTTGCCGACTTTCACTATCGGGCTGGACTGGCTGTATTCGGTGTCCAAAGTCAGGGTGAAGCTGAAGCTACCGCCCTCCTCTACCGTATAATCTCCGGCAACCGGATCAGTCGTAGCACCGACCACAGATGGCAGGGTGATCGTGTAACTGTCCACTGTTGGCGTGGGATCAGGCTTCGGCTCCGTTTTCGGTTCTACCGTCACCGTGCCATAAACACTTAGCGTGGTAGAGACCGTTGTTCCGCCAATTTCTTCCCGTTTAATCAGGCAGCGATACTCATAAGTGCCTGGAGCGTTCAATGCCTCACTGTAATTATTCGTATAGGAAACGGCTTCCGGTTCGGTATCAAGCTTCATTGCTCGCGTAATCACCGGAGTCTGTTCTGGGCAGGTCGTTGGTTCGCCGATATCCGTCCATGTACCAGCGCTTCCGCGTTGCCATTGGAAAGTGACGGTTGCACCGGCCGGAACGGTTGCTTGCGCGCTCAAAGAGGTGGTTTCACCCAGTGTGACATTCTTATCCGCTTCTTCTTTTTTTAGCACGGAAAGAAACAAACTTTCGTCTTTACCCAGAACTTCGGTGATCAACCCGGTGTTGTCGATCAATGTGCCAGAATTGATGACCTTAGCTGCCAATGACACTTCTGCGGCATTATCACCCTTCTCGATGGTCACACAGCCATTATTGGTGAGCGTTCCGAGGTCGTTCGTTCCCGACAATTTGAGGATGACGTTTGCATCCTTGGTGATGGTCGTTCTGGCCTCAAGGGTTTCACTGCCTCCGCCATCCTCTTTCGGTTGAACAGTTACGTTGCCGATTTCCACGACTGCCGGTTTATTTCCCTCCGTGCCGGATGCGGAAATTTCTACCTTGTCCACGCTTGTGATTTCATCCGATCCACCCAATACGGTGGTGTCATTTTCGATATACAACGTGTCGAGACGGAACCGGGCAACCAGTTCGATGGATTCTCGTGCCAGGAACTGGTACTCTTCATTCGCCTTTATCTTTACCTGCGGAATGGAATCCAGCTTCTCCATCCCCTCATCTAGTCTCTTCATGACTTTCACTACATTTACCAAGGTTGCTCCCTTGCCGGGCTTAGGCATAATATGGAAAGTTCTTGCATTTGTAAAAATGATCGTGGTGTCGGCCTGGAAATCGTGTTTTTCTTGCATCTCCTCTTCTCCCGTCCAATAATAGCCCTCGAATGTGCCGGGACCTTCCACTTTCAGGGTAAGGGGGTATTCGATAACGGACGGTTTGTTTTTTTCTCCCAAGATCGGGAAACCGCCGTTTCGTTCCTCTTTACAAATCCAGAGTTTCCATGGAATCTCGTCTTGAAGAAGCTTGTGTGCTTCGACTCCCTTATTCAAGGCATCCAATGCATCTTTCGGATCCGTGGCTTTGAAACAACCATCAATAGTTCCGTCTCCCGATTCGGCGACCAACCCGCCGATAGATGGCTCCTTTGTGATTGTCAATTCAAGCGAAGTGCACTTCGCCTCATGAGACACAGGCTTGAGAAGATGAGAATAAGTATTCTCGATGCAAGCACCCGAGCGACAATTAACCGCAATCTCCCCCACCCTGATAATTCCTCCGACATTATTAGTATCCTCCCAACTGGGTTTCGTATATGTCTCCTTCATACTTATCTCTCCGGTAAAATAGCAGTTTTGAATAACCTTGTCGTTAAACACCACCAATCCGGCACTACTGACAACGGAAGGATCTGTGAAGTCAGAGGTCAACTTGCTTTGTTCCACACCGCAGTTGACGATATATCCATTCGTATTACTGCAAACAAGTCCGGAAGAACCGGAGTTTATCCTGCTATTATACTTTGTGTCTTTACTGTTGAATGTACCATTGACCACGAGATTAGCCAAAGTAGAGGCCGGTGTGTTCGAAAAGCCTAGTTGTTGCATGAAAGTAGCGCAAGCCTGATTCACTTTCAGGTTATAAATGCGGTGGTTCTGCCCATCCAAAAGCGCAGCAGAGAATACAAAGATAGGAACCCATTCATATCCGGCCATATCCAGGTCGGCGGTGATTCGGATTTCCGAAGCCCGGTTTATTTTATGGTAATCTGTCCCGGGGAGTTCGACCTCGAAGTCCTCATTCCAATAACCATTAATCGCAGTCATCAACCAAAGTAGCCCTTCCGGCGTATTGATCTCATAATTGTATGGAATTTGCGTCCCGAAGACCGTCACGTCTTTGCCATTCGGTCCTACGTCGGCCTTCAAAGCCTCTCCCCTGCCATAACCCGCGGGGGGTTCGCTATCAAGAGCCTTGACTTGTATCCTATCATATTTTTGTATGGCATCGTTTTTGTATTGCACGTCCGGCTGTAACTCCTGTGTCAATGTAAAGTAGCCATACCCCTTCGCCAACATGCTTTCCGGTGTGAGACTGACCGACGGATCAATGTAGAAAGCGCAATTATTATAAACACCTCCGCTAAGCTCGACCTTCGCATCTGCCAGGATCTGTATAGCCGCACGGACCGATTCATGTTCGGTTGCCGTAAATTCTCCACCTGTGATTGTCAGACTCCCCCCTTCAATGATAACAGGCTTGTTGATTTTCTGTCCACTTATAGAGTAATCTGTAGCGTTAAAGTTCCCGCCATTTATGGTTATTTTCCCATTTTTCGACTGAAGCCCATAGAAAGTCCCCCCGTTAATAGTCAATTCACCATCTTCCACAGGGATAGCCCCCCAAAAGACTCCGTCATCGATAATCAAGCTACCACCCTCCGAGACATGAAAAGGGAAAGGGGCCAGTCCGGAAAACGTCTTCCCGAATGTTCCGCCTGCGATCTTCAATGTACCACTTTTAGTAACATTGAATCCTCCTGCCTCTAGTGTCCCGGCATCTTTATTCAAGTTGCATGTCCCTCCTTCCGTCTGGACGATATTCTTCGGGTAATAGCTTAAGCTTAGGTCTTTCCAACAGTAGAAATCGCAACTTTTGAATGTCAGTTCTCCTCCGGTTTGCAGAATAGCATAAAGGGCTCCAGACTCATTATAAGAATATTCATAACCGACAGATTCCATCAGCACATTACCGCCACGGACAAATACAGTTGGCTTTACTGGACTAATGCTAAACTCTGACAGGATAACATTTCCACCAGAAATAATAATTTCCTGAGCTATAGGAAACTCTGACTTACCCGGCCCTTTAACATTCACATTTCCATTGATTGTTAAGTTTTTTAATTCATTGTTCATAGACTCCTCAATCTGTATGGTTCCACCAGTAGCCGTAACAGAAGTTGAGTTTAAGCTTTGCCCCTTCCAAATCAACTTACCATTGCTAAGCTGTATATGAGAAATTTTACCACTAATTGTAGTTGAACCACCAGACCCATCATTTACCGTATCAGTATGCTTACCATCAGTGATGGTTTCCGTCCCCCCATCAATCGTACAAGAGAATGTTCCATCCGTATTATATACCCACACACCTTGCCCCCACACGGCGTGTGGCAAAAGCATCATCGCCCCCATCAGACAAAGCAGCCAGAGTCGGTATTTCTGTATTATTTGTTTCATAAGTAAATGCTTGTTTAAATTGTATAAGTTCTTTGATATTTGCGCAAATTACGTAAATTGATCCGTTTCGTACCGCGCATATACGATTGTCGTATGCGCTCGTATACGGACATCGTATGTTCCCGTATACGACGGTCGTATGTGAGAGGATACGATCATCGTATACGAGCGCATACGGTGATCGCATAAAAAGTGTCATTCAATTACAGGGCGGTCATCCTCGCCGGTATCCCCCACTGTCAGCAGGTAAGGGAAACGGTTACGGCGTACGTCTTTCAACAATTGTTTGGTGTTGCCGCCATATTGGGAAGCTATTTCCAAATAGTATTTACCATCGGCCAATGACGGGATAATGAAAGAGAAATAAGAAGGATCATTACGCGAAACGGCTGTCATCGGAACGGCTGTTTCTGCTTCGGTTTCTGAGTTGATAAAGAAAAAACCTACGGTGTTACCTTCAGTTCCCACTATCTTGACGCGCTTACCTTCACCGTTGAGAGTGTTGCCCGGGGTGATTTTAGCATTTATAGAACCGGAGAATACATCAGTCAGTTTAGTGACGGTCGGAAGTCCTTCCACTACTTCACCTACGATCACGTTGATACCTTTCAAATCCATTTTCACTTCTTTAATAGGCGTGCTGCGAAGGGTTACATTATTCTTTGCCGGATCGAATTTGGCTTTCGGACCAATGAAGGGGCCGTCTATTCCGAGCGAGTTGTTTGTCAAACCGAATTCTACAGTAGAACCGGAGTACAATTCTTCTTTGGCAGTGGTCTTCAAATCGTTGTGAGCTGCCAGTAATTCGGACGCTGTAAACTTACTTTTACCGCTTGCTGCAATATTGCAGAGATCTTCAATAGAGCGATTTGCCACGTAAGTGACGTTAGCAGTGAAATCGTCTTCACGCTCTGTCAGCATGTTAGCTACCAAGGTAGCAACGATACTTCGCTTTCTGGGTTCATTTGTTGCCATAGGCTTTGTCTGTTTTTGTGAGTTCTGTATGAACTCTGGCACCAGCCTTGAAAATTAAGTCCTAATTGTTATCATTCCTTTTGACAGTCTTATGAATATGAGATAGTATCAACTCATCTAAGTATGACCCGATTTACCTTATGATACCATAACGGTACCTATTACAGAGAGGAAAAACAGGTAAATAGTAGTTTTTTTTACAGGAACCTTGATTATTCGCTATTATAAATGTAGCATTTGTCGATAATTCTTATCTTTGTTCATCATAACCAGAGTTCATACAGAACTAAGTTTTTTTACTAAGAATATTACACAAACTCTCTCTGGACGTAGTGGATATCACCATACGAAAGAGACAATTCTGGCAGGTCTCAATGAAGCATATAAGGAGATCAAGTTGGCACGTGAAGGTTAGTTGAAAGGTATACCTATTTTGATGATGTGATCAATGAATTATAACACAAACCTTATCATAAAGTATAAAAAAGAATTGTGTCGAAAGCGCTAAACAACACTTTCGACACAACCATCTGTGATATGTTTTCCGACGCTTATACGTCCAGCGGGACGTTTATCGTCTTCCGGACTTTCTAATCAGTTCCGCTATTTTGTTGTTCAGGCTGTCTGCCTCGATCAGTTTCTCCAACGTGATGTGCATCCTGTAGCACCAATAATGATTTGAATTGGACGGGACGTTGATCCGTTCGGACTCTATATCTTTCCGCTTCACGGAATCGTCAATAGCAAACCAATCCTGCATAGGGATGATAGTCAGCATTGAATTTGTTGCCAGATGGTTGGTCACGATCTGGGTTGCCAGTTCTTCCGTACAGTCTTCCGGAGCAGTACCTTCACGCAATAACACTTCATTATAATAACGCTGTATCTTCTCACGATCTTCGTGCCACCAGTTACGAAGCGGAGTCATATCGTGTGTCGACGTTGTGCAGACCGAATGATAGGGCAGGTTGAACATATCCGTAAACTCCCGCTGGGGCGTTTTCGGCATCCTTTCAATCTCCAGACTGAGTATCTGCAGTTTATTCATTACATCAGGAACAGACTCGGGAATCATCCCCAGGTCTTCACCACACACCAACATATTCGTGCTTGCCACCAGAGGGGTCAAACGATTAAAGGCCTGTGTCTTCCAGAAATCGTTATGACGGTGATAGAAGAACTCCCAGTATAACTGATCGAATGCATATCGGTCGGATGTGCTCAGTTCGCTGTACATATATGACTGACTGGCCGAAATGCGGGGATGAAATTTATCTTTCTCCTGCGGATCACGTAGAAACAATACTTCATTGGCAATAGAGAACAATCCCTCCTTTAAACGCAAAGAGGCTTCATCGGTCTTTCCGGCAAACAAAGCTTCGATCTTCCGCTGTGTATCACAGAAAGATTTCAGTACAAAATGGTTGGAAGAGGATTGGGCCAGATAAGTTCCTTCCACCTCTTCAGCCAGAATACCGAATAATTCCGGAAGGAATTTACGATTTATATGAGGAGTGGTGAAACGGGCTTCATTGAAAATAAATCCATACTGTTCGATCTCCTCTTTTGTCAAAGGGAGAGCGGGATTGAAATGACCGCACAATCCCTGAACATAATCCAACGGCACTTCCCATATACGGAAAAAACCTAATATATGATCGATACGGAAACTATCGAAGTAATCACTCATCTTATGAAAACGCCGTTTCCACCAGGAATAATTATCTTTCTCCATTGTTTCCCAGTTATAGGTCGGGAACATCCAGTTCTGACCGTTAACGGAGAAATCATCGGGAGGCGCACCGGCCTGACCGTTCATATTAAAATACTGCGGTTCCGTCCAGGCGTCGATACTGGTACGGTTCACACCGATCGGAAGGTCGCCTTTCAGGACTATTCCGTTCTTACGGGCATAGTCGGATACAGATTTGAACTGCGTATGCAAAATGAATTGCAGGAAATAATAAAAAGATATTTCAGGATAAGCACCGCTATCTTCCGAACAAAGTTCACGTATCTGCGACTTGTTGTACGTAGCATTATTTCCCCAGTTTGTAAAGTCGGATGTCTTATATTTGTCACGAAGATAACTGTATGCGGCATACGGCACTAACCAGGATTGACTTTGAGCAAAGAATTCCTGATATTCGGGACTGGCCATAATAACAGAACCTTCCTGGCTAAAGAATTCCCGACAATAAGCCAGTTTATATTTTACTGCTTCTTCATAGTCGACAGCATCCTTCGCATTCAACTCTTCCTGCTTTTCCCTGTAGAAAGCAGTTCTTCCTGCATCCCTCAGTTCTCCCATCAAAGGCAAGCTGATATACATAGGGTGAAGTGCATAAATAGAGATTGCACTGTACGGATAAGAGTCTCCTTTGGTATGACTCATTGTCGTATCATTCATCGGTAAAACCTGTATGATACGCTGGCGGGTTTTCTTTGCCCAGTCAACCAGCATACGCAGATCCCCGAGGTCACCAACTCCAAATCCTTGTTCGGAACGGAGAGAAAATACCGGGATCACTGTACCCGCACACCGCCATAAAGGAAGATTGTCGCGGAAATAAAGTCCGGAGACGATAACGGTTTCTCCAAAATCCTGCGGAGGCAGGTCAAGTTTCCGGTTCTCGTCTTCTTCCCAGTATAAAGGCTGATGCTTATCGTTATCATAGACAAGGAATTTGTATTCCAGCGGATAGATTATATCGTTCGCATCCAAGTCGATATGCCAGTCGGGAAAGGTGTCGCAACTAAGGATCAAAGCTTTATCGGGATGCCAGTTTCCCAGACATTCCTGATTACCGGTGATGGCAACACTTTGGTTCTTCTCCACACGCGGGGCCGAGATTTTAATAGTCAGCCTTTTTCCGCTTTTGACAACCCGTTCATAGGTATTACATGGATGGGCAAACAGGCTTTTCGTGAAAGCAGAAGAATAGAAAGCCAGATTGTTAGGACGTATCTGCCAATAGTCATACAAAGTGTAATGATTAGCATGTCCTTCAAATGTTACCTGATGGTTTTTTTCCCATTCTTCAAATACCCGCTTATCATTTATACTTAAAAAGTAACGATATTCTATAGTCTGCTGAGGCGATGTAAGTTCCAGATCCAGCTCAAGCTGCCAGTTTCCATCCCCTTTGTAGTTCATTTCCTTTGCCAAAGCAGGCTCCCATGAGCCAAGCTCCGGAATAGATCCTACTACACATAACTTCTGCCCCCAAATGGTATGGAAGTTGATATTAAAGGTGACTTTCATGTGTATCAAATTTAGTTCCAGCCACGAAGATATGAAAAATGCGGAGATTTCTCTCCGCATTCACTAAAAATATTTACGATGTTACACTTATCCACACTTTGATGCTCCACAATTCGTACAAATCAGACATCCTTCCTGGTAGATCAGGGTTTCCTGACCACAGTTAGGGCATTTCTGTCCTTTTACTTCGGTTCCGTTCGGCAGATATTTCTTCAGTGCACGCTCCACCCCATTCTTCCAGGTATTGATTGACTCGTTGTTCAACTCCATTCCCTGAACCAGCTTGATTACCTGATCGATAGGCATACCATAACGCAATACACCGGAGATCAGTTTTGCATAGTTCCAGAACTCAGGGTCGAACTTACCGTCCAGCCCTTCGATAGTCATCTTATAACCACGTTTGTTCTTGAACTGGAAGTCGTAATGTTTCTGTCCATCCTCATCATAACTCTTGATGATCGTACCTTTCGATACATTTTTCGGAAGCATGATACCTTCATCATCGTCTGCAAGACCGGTAAAAATCTCATAAGGACGTCCATTCAGCAAGCCGACAAAGGCAATCCACTTTTCGCGGTTATTCTGGAACTTAACAACGTCTGCTTCCAGTTCACGCGGACGGGTAGCCACAATAACAGGCGGCTCCATGCAATTGCAATCGTCTTTCTTATTCTTTTTCTCTGTCGACAACAATACACCTGAACGGGAACCGTCACGATAAACCGTACATCCTTTACATCCGCACTTCCATGCTTCAACATACAAAGAATCGACCAATTCTTCCGTTACGTCAGCCGGCAGGTTAATAGTCACACTGATAGAATGATCCACCCATTTCTGGATACGCCCCTGCATACGGACTTTCTGCAACCAGTCAACATCATTGGATGTAGCCTTATAATAAGGTGATTTAGCAACCAGTTCGTCAATTTCTTCCTGGGTATATTTCTTGGATGCGGAATAACCATTAGCCAACATCCAGGTTACAAACTTATGATGGAATACTACATATTCTTCGAATGCATCCCCTGTTTCATCAACGAAGTCAACACGTGCATCCGAATCATTCGGATTTACCTTACGACGGCGTCTGTACACAGGAAGGAAGACCGGCTCGATACCGGAAGTCGTTTGTGTCATCAAACTGGTTGTTCCCGTAGGAGCAATGGTCAGACAGGCAATATTACGACGTCCGTATTTCATCATATCTTCATACAGGCCCGGATCGGCTTCACGCAGACGGTTGATAAACGGATTCTTTTCTTCACGTTTTGAATCATATATCTCGAAAGCGCCACGTTCCTTAGCCATCATTACAGAAGAACGGTAAGCTTCCAAAGCCAGTGTCTTCTGAATTTCTTCAGCACATTCGGTAGCTTCTTCCGTACCGTAACGCAATCCCAGAGCAGCGATCATATCACCTTCTGCAGTAATCCCCACACCGGTACGACGTCCCTGTAATGTTTTCTTCTGGATCTTTTCCCACAAATGACGTTCCGTTTCCTTCACTTCCATCGATTCCGGATCGGAGTCGATCTTATCAAGGATCTTTTCAATCTTTTCCGATTCAAGATCAATTATATCATCCATGATACGCTGTGCCAATGCCACATGCTTTTTGAATAAATCGAAATCAAAGTAAGCATCTTTTGTAAACGGATTTACAACGTATGAATAAAGATTGATTGCCAATAAACGGCAGCTATCATACGGACAAAGAGGTATCTCTCCACAAGGATTGGTAGAAACCGTACGGAAACCCAGGTCGGCATATGTATCAGGAACCGATTCACGCAAAATAGTATCCCAGAACAAAACACCAGGCTCTGCAGACTTCCACGCATTATGTATAATCTTCTTCCACAAAGCCGGAGCGTCTATTTCTTTTTTAGTAGTAGGATTTTCCGAATCAATAGGATATTGCTGCGTATAAGGAGTTCCGCTAACTACGGAATTCATAAAATCATCATCTATTTTTACCGATACGTTTGCACCGGTTACTTTTCCTTCTGTCATCTTCGCATCAATAAAGGATTCGGAATCCGGATGCTTGATCGATACACTCAACATCAATGCACCACGACGTCCGTCCTGTGCCACTTCACGTGTAGAATTAGAGTAACGTTCCATGAACGGCACCAACCCGGTAGAAGTAAGAGCTGAGTTTTTAACAGGAGATCCTTTCGGACGGATGTGAGACAAATCATGTCCGACACCTCCACGACGCTTCATCAACTGAACCTGCTCTTCATCAATCCGAATAATTGCACCGTATGAATCGGCTTCTCCATCCAATCCGATCACAAAACAATTAGAGAGTGAGGCAATCTGATAATCGTTGCCTATCCCCGTCATCGGACTTCCCTGCGGAACGATGTAGCGGAAATGATCAAATAAATCAAAAAGCTCCTGCTCCGACAACGGATTAGGATACTTTTTTTCTACACGGGCAATTTCTTTTGCCAACCGGTGATGCATATCATTAGGGGATTCCTCATAAATATTCCCGAATGCATCTTTCAAAGCATACTTGTTTACCCATACTTTCGCGGCAAGCTCGTCGCCCGTAAAGTAGTCAAGTGAAGCCTTAAACGCTTCATCGAATGTGTAAGTTTTATGGTTCACGATAATTACTGTATTTAATAATAGTGCAAGTTTAAGAATACTTTATTTATTAACCAAATTATCCAACAACTAAAATCGAAACAAACAATAAGTTTTCCATTTCGAATCAGACCACCAATGAATATCAACACATTAACTTCCTACTCATCAAACAAAGTTTTCTAAAATGAAAACCACTCTCTTTTCCAAGTTTTCCAAAACAAAAAAAGGACGCCATACAAAATGACATCCCTTCAGCCTATATTTTAAGGCTTTCTTAGCCTTTTAACTTAACTTCGATTTCTTCGACAGACGAACGGAAAGATTTGCTCGTTTCCATCTGATCCTTGATTGTTTTGCAAGCATGCAAAACTGTGGCATGATCTTTTTTACCTACTATCTTTCCGATATGCGAAAATGAACAATCGGTATACTTTTTGGCAAGATACATCGTAATCTGACGAGCCTGTACAATTTCACGCTTTCTGGAACGCGTCTGAATGACTGACTGATCAAGATTAAAGTAATTACATACAATTTCCTGAATCATCTGAACAGACAACTGCTTCTTTTCAAGACGGACCGCCTGGCTAACCACACGTTTGGTCAAAGGCAAATCTATTTCCTTATTATTAATGACAGCATTTGCCATCAGAGAAACAAGAATACCTTCCAGGTCACGAACATTTTCCGTTACGTTATTGGCAATAAAGTTGAACACTTCATCCGGGATAACGATTCCGTCATGATTGATCTTGTTTTTAAGAATCTTCTTTCTCAGATCAAGGTCCGGACGACTCAATTCTGCAGTCAAGCCCCATTTCAAACGAGTAATCAAACGCTCCTCCATTCCTTGTAAGTCTACAGGAGCCTTATCGGATGTAAGGATCAACTGTTTTCCCAGCTGGTGAAGGTGATTAAATATATGGAAAAATGTGTTCTGTGTTTTATCCATACCGATCAACTCCTGAATATCATCCAATAGCAAAACATCGATATTCTGATAAAAGTTCAGGAAGTCATTCGTCGTATTCTTACGGATCGCATCAGTAAACTGTACACGGAAAAGATGAGACGAAACATATAACACTTTCTTCTCAGGATGAAGTTCACGGATACGTGTTCCTATGGCATGACACAAATGTGTTTTACCTACCCCTGAAGGGCCAAAGATAAATAATGGATTAAACGTTGTCTTTCCAGGATTCTGAGCGACAGCTTCTCCCGCAGTACGTACTAATTTATTACTGGTTCCTTCAAAATAGTTTTCAAAGTTATATTTGGGATTCAATTGAGGATCCAAATCCTGAGGTGCAGTTTGTACAAATGGACTAGGAGCCTTGTTCGCATCTTTGGGAGTTATTTTCTTTACGGCTACTGAACCATTTTCTGCCGGATAATCTACCGTACCACCAGTCGTCTTATCCACCATAACACGGTAATTAAGAATCGTACCCTGACCGATAACACGATATAATGTAACCTTTAATACATTTACGTATTTCTCCTCAAGATACTCATAAAAAAACTGGCTCGGTACCTGAATCGTAAATTTGTTATCCTCATACGATAGAGGTATGATCGGCATGAACCATGTGTTAAAAGCGGCCTCCGGCACGATGTCTTTTATAACAGCGAGGCATTTATTCCACAATGTCTGATATTCAGTTTGCATGATTTATTACTCTCCCAACTATAGCTTTTATATTTCTTTCCGACTACAAAGTTTAGAAATTAATTCGGAAAAAAAAAGCTCCGAATTATTTGGTTCTTTTGAATGTTTAATATCCTATTTAGCGTCAAGTAGTTACAAGAAACATACCTGATTAACAAGCACTTACCATTCACCATACTCAAGAGCCCTTTATTTTGGGGCACTTTTACTACCTACGCTTACCCCCTTTCCCTATGCAAAAAGACTCCGATATCAGGTTATTTCCCTCTATCTAAAGGCCTTAAGCCTGTCTGAAATCAGGGTTGGATATTTTTTCCTTTAATTGGAATAATTCTAAATAACATTAGATGTTTTAATATTCCTTTCAGTTAAAAAACAGAAAAATGAACATATCTTTTCGGATTCTTCTTCAAGTCTATTAATAAATTGGAAGCATTCACCATAGTGCTATCCAGATTATCATATAAACTCCTGTCATTCAACAATAATCCCAGGCTATTATCTTTTTGATTCAACTTATCAGTAGTAAGTTTGAGATTAGCCAATGTTGCATTTATCGAGTTAACTGTTGTAGCCAGATCCAACTCTTTCAGCCCGGCACTGACCTCATTAAAATTACCTGTTATCACTTTCAGATCCGATACAATTCCGGGAACGTCTTTGCTCAGCAAGGCATTCAACTGACGAGTGGAAGCTTCCAGGTTACCAGTTGTCTTCTCAATATGATTTAGAGACTGGGCGATTGCCGGATGAGCAATCAAGGTTTGCAGACCTCCCAGGATCGAATCTATCTTAGGCAACAGATCTGCCACACCAGGCAGAATTTTCTCTTGTACAGCCTGCATCATATCTTCTTCCATCCGTCCTTCAAGCGTAGCTCCAGGCTTCAGGTAATCTTTTACATACTTATTCAGATGAATATGGAGTTCTCCCCCACTCAGTAAAGTCTTAATAATTGTAATATAGCTACCCGAAGTCAACCTCATCTCATCATCCAGACTGATCTCTACAGTTATTTTATCCGTATTTTCATAATCATAGGCAATACTTCTAACCAACCCGACTTTAAAACCATCAATAAAAACAGGACTGGAAACAGTAACGTCCTTCACATTATGAAATGTAACGAAATAATGATTTACCGGCTTAAATAAATTTATTCCTTTCAGATAATTAATCCCGAAATACAGCAACGCCAGACTGATAATACTTACGAGTCCGATTTTTGCCTCTTTGGTCAGTATATTTTTCATCCCTTTAAATTATATGTTTCTTTATTTAATATTTCACCTTTTTGCCATCTTTAAAGGCTACGATAAACGCATCTTTAAAGTCCTTAGCGACTTGTCGGCGTAACTTCCTGATCGAATCAAAATCCGTTGTTTCGCCATAAGTATATTTATAAATTCCTTTTTCAACAAAGAAGTTCACATTCTTATATCCTTTAAACACTTTTGCCCCCGGAGAAAGTTTTTTATCGGAGGTTAGAATTTGCACTTTATAGATTATTTTACCTGTCGTATCTGACTTTTCCCTGGACGACACCGTAGTCTGAGTCCGTTTTCTTTGCGAAGATGAATTTTTCTTTTTATTAAGAATATCTTCCTCACTCCCAACCGGAGCATCAGAAAGATCGGTCCGTGTCTCCTTATCTTCACTTAACACTGGAATATTACGGGTTTCTGATGATACAACCGAGCTATTTGCACCTACAGAGACACCTCCCTGTTTTCTGTCATATTCTTTTTTGTATTTCGTAAAAGCATCACTAAGAGCACTGGCCAGTTTATTCTGTCCATCCGACGACTTCATAAAACGTTCCTCTTCCCGGTTGGAGATATAACCAAGTTCTACCAGAACACTAGGCATACTTGTTTTCCTTAAAACCAGAAAACCTGCTTGCCTCACACCTCTGTCACCACGATTGGCCGAGGTGAAACACTTCTGAATTTCAGAAGCCAGGCTGATACTCTGCTCCATATGCTTATTTTGCATAAACTCGAATATGATATATGACTCGGAAGAATTGGGGTCGAACCCTTCATATTTCTGCAGATAATTATCTTCTAATAAGATAGCTGAGTTTTCGCGCATAGCAACAGCCAGGTTCTCATCCGTACGGGCCAAACCTAAGGTATAAGTTTCAGTACCGCGGGCTGTACTTCCTTTTTTAACGGAGTTTGTGTGTATCGAGATAAACAGGTCGGCCTTATTCCGGTTGGCGATGTTGGCACGTTCGTCCAGTTCTATGAAACGGTCAGTCTTGCGGGTATAAACAACTTTTACATCGTCATGGTTGGCAGAGATCTTCTCCCCCAGCTTTAAAGCGACCGACAGGTTTATCACCTTCTCATCAATAACGGAACCGCGTGCACCAGGGTCTTTCCCCCCGTGACCGGCATCGATCACGACAGTAAACGTTTTCTCCCTGGCCTGAACTCCAGACAAGGAAAAAAACAGGGCTATCAGCAAAGTTATATATAGAAAAGATCTTTTTGCCACTTTATACTTTTATTGCAAATTCGGGGCAAATGTAGCATTTTTTTACTGATTACGAGAAGTCTTTTTCTATAAATAATTGGTCGTCTCTTGTTTACAGCAAAGAGAAAGCCATATCTGGAAATGACTTTCCCTACGAATTGAAATCCTCTGCAAGTTGTTAGCCCATAAAAGTTTCTTTCCGATGGGATATTTTCCCCACTGCAAAGGGGTATTTCCCCCACTTGCATGGGACATTACCCCCATAGGCATGGGGATTTTTCCCCACCAATAGAAATATTCTGGGGAAATAGTCATAATAAAGTTTATTCTCGTTTGCTAACAGCACTCGCATATCCTCCGAATAAACAGGAATCAAATCCACTTAATAAGTAGGCTGAACTTTCTTTATCGTCCCATCCGGATTAAACTCCATACGATCGATACATACCTCGCGGTGTGTACCAGGACTTTCATTCAGGTAATTTTTATTTATACGATGATATATGATATACCATTCATCCGTAGCGGAGATTTGGATGAACCATAAGCAATCTGATAATTAGGCGATCCGGTATCGTCTACCGACCACAAAAAATATAGGGTTTGCCCGATACTGGATCGGTAAAGACATCGACATCGGGGAATATAAGATTTCAGGATCAGCATGAAAACCAGGCAAGATTGGGTTATTGGGTAATTCACCCAGTTCGGCAGGTTTCCCCCATTTAGCAGTGATACGTCTTAATTCATCGCGGGTAATAGGAATAACCGTTCCATGACGCGGATGAAAATTCATATTAACTTCACTGTCTATTACTTTGAAGTTTTTCAAATCAGTTGTTTCTGTGAACTGATATTTGCCGGAAGTATAAACATCATACATCAAAATATATTTGTCCTGATTGATCAGTTTAAAAGTGCCCGCACCCTCCACTGGTCTATCCGTCTGCTGCTTATAATCAGGTTCTTCCTTCCATTGACCGGATGTAAGTGAACGAGTGGTAGCTACTTTGATACCGTTTCCATGCCCTTCCGTCTTATAGAATAAATGATAGATACCGTCTTTAAAAACAATATCTCCATCTATACAAGACAGCTTATTTTCGGGTATGAACAACGGCTTAGGTTCTCCTTCCAGATCCGTAAAGTCGTTATTCGCATAAGCATAATAAATGACATCCGGACCATCTCCATATTTCATCGACCAATACACCATATACTTTCCGGCTTCCGGATCAAAGATGGTTTGAGGAGCCCACACTCTTTTCAGTTTTTCCTGTCCGGCATAGCGTTTCTGCATATTGATCACCGAATGAGACCAATTTACCAGATCGGTAGATTTCAGTAAAACCATTGCCCGGTTGGAATCCCAGCCATTATCAGAGACCATGTCGGTCACAACCATATAAAATGTTTCCCCATCCTCAGTACGTAAAATATGAGGATCACGGACACCACCGGTAGAGCTGATCACTTTAGAATCGATCACCGGTTTATTATCATTCAAAGCCCAGTAATTATATCCGTCCATACTCACAGCAAAACAGACAGCTTCCTGGCTGATATGGTTTCCCGTAAAATAGGTAAACAGATACGCTACATAATCTTTTTCAACAACTCTATCCGACACAGATTGTGACTGAACGCTCCACGGCAACAAACAACTAAACAGTAGTAAATAAATTCGTTTTCCCATGTTATTAATATCCTTTGGTTTTAACAATAATCTTAACGACAAGCACAAAAGTACAATATACATTTAATAGAGAAGGGGGAGAAATTAAGCAAAAAGGGGGACTTTTCAGTCAAAGAGAAGGGGAAAAGGCAATCTAAGAACAAAAAAAGGGCAGTTCGTCATGGAACTGCCCTTTTAACTTTATATCGTTTACTAAATTATTCAGAAACCACTTCGAAAGGAATTTCAACAGAAACTTCTTTGTGAAGTTTAAGAATAGCTTTGTAGCTACCAACTTCCTTAACAGCTTCTTTGATATAGATAATCTTACGTTCTACTTCGAAACCAGCCTTTGCCAAAGCTTCAGCAACCTGGATATTTGTAACAGAACCAAAGATTGTACCTGTTGAGCTGGTCTTTGCACCGATAGTCAATGCAACACCTTCCAACTTAGCAGCCAATGCCTGAGCATCTTCTTTGATCTTAGCCAATTTGTGAGCACGTTGTCTCAGGTTTTCAGCTAACACTTTCTTAGCAGACTCAGAAGCGATTACTGCCTTACCCTGGGGGATTAGAAAGTTACGTCCGTAACCGTCTTTTACTGTTACGATATCGTCTTTGTAACCTAAGTTGATTACGTCTTCTTTCAAAATAACTTGCATATTCTGTCTCCTCTCTTTTTATTATTTCATTAAATCGGTTACGTAAGGAAGCAACGCCAAGTGACGAGCTCTTTTTACAGCCTGAGCAATACGACGCTGGAACTTCAAAGAGGTACCAGTGATACGACGCGGAAGAATTTTACCCTGTTCGTTCAGGAATTTCTTCAGGAATTCAGGATCTTTGTAATCGATATACTTGATACCGTTCTTTTTGAAACGGCAATATTTCTTTTTCTTAACGTCTACTGAAGGCGGAGTTAAATATCTGATTTCTGATTGAGTTGCTGCCATGATTAATTCTCCTTTACTGTTTCTTTAGATGATTTCAGATTTCTTCTCTTAGCGGCATATTCTGCTGCATATTTGTCCTGGCGGAAAGTCAGGAAGCGGATCACACGTTCGTCACGACGGAAGTTAACTTCCAAAGTAGCGATAGTTTCCGGATTTGCCTTGAATTCAACCAGCTGATAGAAGCCTGTTGTTTTCTTGTCGATAGGATAAGCTAATTTGCGCAATCCCCAATTTTCTTCGTTCACGATTTCAGCACCCTGTTCTTTCAGAATGTTCGTGAATTTTTCTACCGCTTCCTTCATCTGTGCGTCAGACAAAACGGGAGTTAAAATGAAAACGGTTTCATAATTGTTCATAAAACGCTGTTTTATATTTGTTAGTACTTAAAAATTTGCGGGGCAAAGGTAAGGATAATTATTTATTCCGCAAACACTTCAACATTATTTTCTCCATATTTTATATCCATGTACCCAATGAACTGCCTTTATAAGGGCCTCAACGGATTACCTTTCCTATCCTCCGGATAAAGCGCCCCTTCAGCTTCGAGCTGGGCACTCATGGCCTGTACCATCTTCCGCACACGACCTTTGTCACGCATGGACAGATCGAGTGTTTCGTTCGGGTCTTTCTTCAGGTTATATAAACGATAACCGGGTTCGGAAGGTCTTTCCGGGTTATAGTAATAAATCAGTTTCCAATCACCATCTATATAAGAGGTGAAATAACTTCCGCGATGCTCATGAGGGAAATGCATCAGGAACTTTCCTGAACGGTTACGGTTCTTCTTTCCCAGAAACTGGATACTGAGATCGACACCATCCACGATATGTCCCTGCGGATTCTGTGCACCGACCAGGGATAATACAGTCGGATAAATATCCATCACCGTTCCCATCTGGCGTTGGATACCGCCTACTTCGATCGGCAACTTCTTTTGAACCGGGTTATTTTCGTCTGGCTTTCCCCAACAAGCGATAAACGGAACGCGCATGCCGCCTTCAAACTCCGTTCCTTTCTTTCCTCGCAAAGGGGCGGATGAGGTATAGCCTTTATCGTCGCCCAACGGAGCATCCGAACCGTTATCACCCAGGAACAGGATCAATGTATTTTCGGCGATGCCCAGTTCTTCCAGGTGATCCATGATATCACCCAACGACTTATCCATTCCTTCTATTAAAGTTGCAAAATCGGCAGCAACCTTTGGTTTTCCCGTATAATTGTAATGTTCGGTAAAACGCTTATCGGCTTCAAACGGCGAATGTACTGCATAATGAGACATATACAGGAAGAAAGGCTTCTTCTCTTCCACGGCCTGTGTGATCTGTTCGTTTGCTTCCAGAGTCAAGGCTTCGCTCAGAAAGATGTCTGTTCCATGATATTTTTGCAGTCCCGGTACGGCACGACTCTTTTGTCCTTTAATATTCCCATAGCCGTTCTCACCATAATAACTGCCGGGATGCCCTATGGAAGAACCGGCGATATTCACATCGAAACCTATATTCTGAGGATTTTCGCCTTCACTGTGCTGGCAACCGAAATGGGCTTTGCCTACATGGATTGTTTTGTATCCGGCATCATGCAAGACACGGGGTAATGTTACATCATTTTTCGATATACCTTTCCAGTTCCAGCCTCTTGGGCCGAAAGGGGTTTTGTTATTACTTTCTGCGTTTATCCAGTTGGTAGTGCCATGTCTTGTGGCATTCTGTCCCGTCATGATGGATGCGCGGGAAGGAGAACTAACACTCTGGGCATAGAAGGTGGAGAAACGGACTCCTTGGCGAGCCATACGCTCCATATTGGGAGTCCGATACCAATCGTTCAGCGGATAACGGACAGGATTACCCGCCTTATCCGTCAGAAACGGCAGGGAGGTGTCCATCAGTCCCATATCATCAACCAGGAAAACAACAACATTCGGACGTTCCTGCGCCAGTAAAGGTTGCCCGGCCAGGCATAATAACGTCGATACACATAGAGTTTTTTTCATACTACTTTCTTTATATTCTTATTTCTGTAACCAGCGGTTCAAGTGATTTCCGGGTGCCACGACTACGAACTTATAGAACTTTGAAGCCGGCAAAGCCTGAATATCTACCGTATAATTCTTTGTTCCGGCAGGAAGGGTTACCAACTTGATCCATTCGTCTTTGCCTCCTTCCTTGAATTTATTATCCGCAGCAGCATAAACAGTGACCGGCGCATCGTTCGAATAAGATTTCCAGCACAACCCGACTGTATTATCGTAAGGCATCGTCTGTAAATCGTAGATATCGGTCTTTCCGATGAATGGCATTCCATCCTGTTCCCACAAGACAGCTTGCGGAACTTCAAAACCCATATAGCGACAAATGGAAGGGGCGATATCGGTAATGGCCAATCCACCGGAAGTGAAATGGCTATTGACCGAAACGTTTGTCGAAATCCAGGTAGTGCGTTCGCGCCATGACTGTCCCCCGTGTCCGTGGCCATTCTCTCCACGTCCGTGATCGGTCGTTACAACGATCATCCATTCTTCATCGAAATTAGCTTCACGATACTTGACCGCTTCCCAGATACGAGCTACCTGATCGTCCGCCTTCCGCACGTATTCATCGAAGAAAGCTCCGTTGCCGGCAATATGTCCCGCGTCGTCGGTGTACCACAAATACACCCAACTCAGATCAGGCGCATCCTTACGAATTCCTTCTGCGGCATCCTTCGAGATTTGTTCGTCTATGTCGAAGATATGCAGATCCTTATCTTTCTTCGGGAAACAGATCGTATCCAGGTCGTAACCGTCTTTCACGTAATCGATCTTCAGGTTGTTCGTTTCCGGCTTACCCTCTCCTATCAGGACTGTACGGTTATCCGTCCAGCTGGAATAGATAGCCGTTTTGTAGTTTTTCGGTTGTTCTTTGGCAATCCGGAAGATAGTCCAGTAGTTATAATTGGGCTGCAGGTCGGAGTTACCGCCTACATTATGTTTGTTAAACCAGGTGGCTGTCAGTAAATTGGTATAGCCGATGGCAGAAATCGTTGCCGTTTGAGAATATTGTCCTATCTCACCGCCCGTATAAGCTCTCGCATACGCTCCCCTCGAAGCGATATCGAATATGGCGGGCGTGTGAAGCCGCTCAATCTGGTCGGCAGGAACCCCGTCAATGATTATATACACGGCTTTCTTGGTTTTTGCAAACAAACTGGTGCTACACAGGCATACCAGCAACAAATAATAAATACGTCTCATAACTATCTCCCCTTAATGTTTACTAATGAAGTCCTAAAAGTACACATTTCTTTTGTTTAATGAAATAAAGAGCAGGACTTATCAAACTAACCGGCAGGATACGACTATTTAATTCGCTTATCGTATACTTTTACTACTTTCTCCCCTATTTTTTTGCTTTTGAGCTAGCCAAAAATTAATTTCTGGCTAGCATAAATTTAATTTCGAGCATGCTAAAAATTAAATTTAAGCATGCTCAAACAAATAAAAATACGGGAGGACAGAACTACTTAGTCGTATCGAAAAGATTAAAATATCAGCATCTCCGTTCTAATTGTTTGCCTACCTTTGTGTCCGGAACAATGACATACCGATCACGGTTATAAAAGTAAAACGATTATGAGACGCAAACTGTTTTTTACGACCTTACTTATTTCATTGGCTATCAGCATTTATGCACAATACGTACCCGATGTGCTGGGAGACGAATACCTGCGGCGTACGTTTCAGATGCCCGACGATTATGAAGGGAAAGTGGTCTGCACATTGGTCAAAAAGCCCCGGCTGACGGATGTGAAACAGGCGGTATTATATATCCACGGTTATAACGACTATTTCTTCCAAAAGCAGTTGGGAGACAGCGTGAATGCGCATGGTTACAACTTTTACGCGATGGATCTGAGGAAATACGGGCGCTCGATCCTACCCAACCAGAACCCATTTTTCTGCAAAAGCCTTACGGAATATTTCGCCGATATCGATACGGCACTGGCAACCATACGGTCGGAAGGGAACGACAAGATACTGCTGATGGCGCATTCAACGGGTGGATTGATCACGCCGCTCTATCTGGATAGTAAAAAAGGGGACCTCCCGGTAGACGGACTGATACTGAACAGTCCTTTCCTTGACTGGAACTTCGGTTGGTTTATGGAGAAGGTGGCTATTCCGGCCGTCGCATTTATCGGGCGGTTCTTTCCCAATCTAACCGTACAGGGTGAAGGCGACGCATCGTACGCACATAGTCTCCTGAAACAATTCAAAGGGGAATGGGAATATGATACAAATTGGAAAATGATCAATGGACACCCCAAAAAAGCCGGTTGGATCAAGGCAATCCAGGAGGGACAAAAGAAGGTCAGAAAAGGATTGCAACTGGATTGCCCGGTACTGGTTATGTCGTCCGACAAATCGTTTCCGGAGACGAAAGAATGGCATAAAGAATATCTGTCATCCGATATTGTACTCAATGTGCACGACATCCAAAAGTATGCTCCCAAACTAGGTGATTATGTGACCCGAGACACGATACCGAACGGCATGCACGACTTGATCCTCTCCGAAAAACCATCGCGTGATTACACCTACCTGATGGTTTTCGACTGGATGGAAAAGAAGTAAGTTCGTTTACTTTCTGCGGGGAGACGTCACATGCTGTTTCGTCAGATTATTCATATCTTCAAGAATATACCGGTTGACATAGCTAAAGCTAAACCGGAAAAAGTAGTCCCGTAACGTTCCGATATTGGCCGGATTGATCAGGCTATGCAGGTGGTTCAATGTAATGAAAAAGTAACCTTCGCGGGGCAACCGGTTATAAAACTCGATCTTTGTATGGTCGAGGGCAATTATATCGCCATCGCTCTCGGCAAATCCGTTCATTGCCTCTTCCCAGGTTATCAGTGTGCGATCCTCGTAGACAGCCCAACGATAGACATCTTTGCCGTTAACCTTTTCAGGGGATGTATTGGAATGATGCACAAGGATATAGTCATTACGCATATCGGTATCGCTATGTATCCAGATATCGAGGATACGGAGTTGGGCCGAATTGTCGAACTTGATATAACCGTTCTTGCATAGCTGTGGAGAAAATATATTCCGCTCGACATCTGTAAAATAGACAAGGTTACTTCCAAAGAATTCCTTTCTTTCGACGAATTCGGAAAACAGTTTGTTTATCTTCTTCTGGTCCGAGCAGTGTACAAACTCGGGCAGTTCTTTCGGAAAGTTCTTACGACATATCAGACTGAACTCTTTCAACAGATCGTTCGGATCGCGTTCCTTCTGGATCTCGACGAATGCCAGCATCTCGTCCACCGTATGAAAACGCAGACCGGAGTCTCGTGTCAGACAACGTTCTACTATACGATCATAGAATTTCAAAGCAGGAAAAACCTTACTGATAGTTACATCGCTATTCGTATTACCAAAAGCATACCATCGCAGGATTTCTCCTATGGCGGTTATATCTGAATAGTCCGGATCTGTATTCTCTGCCATCGCAATATCTGTCAGCACAAAATCATTATGATCGTCAACCAGTATATTACGCGGGGTGATGGCACCGTGTATAATCCCCATACTATGCAGGAACTGAACGGTATTAGTAAGGAAATGGAATAACTTAAGAAAAGAATCCACAGAAAGGATGCTCCTGTATTCTTCCAGTGAACATCTGTACAGTTTCATTATCAACACAGGGATTTCCTGTCCCTGCACGGTTATCATATCAAAGTCTGCATATTGAACAATATTATTCCTCGTTTCAAGCAACGATATTACCAGGTATTTAGCTTTAAGTTTACTTAACCATTTTTCTTTTCCTGCATCGTCCCCATTATATAGAAAAAACTTCAGGGCAACATCGTTCCCATTCATTCGGCCCTTGAAGACTATGCCAGCTTCATTTCTGCCCAAAGGCTTGGAGTCAAGCTGACACTCCCCCAAAGATAATGAAATTCTATGCTTTTCGCTTTCTAGAAATTCCAAAAATAACTGTTTACCATTCATATTAAACGTTGTAAATCAAGGAACGGAAGCAAAGATACAATTATATTTGTATTTTTATAATGCTTAAGCTTCTTTTTTAAATCTCCCGACTGATAGATTATTTTAATCATTACCTTTGTTGCAGACAAAAAGTATATTGAATGAAAGCCTTACATATTATAATAGCAGGAACTATTTTACTCGGTATATCCAATTATAGTTATTCCCAGACAACCGACATTCCAGAAGCGACAATTTACAAAACAGAATTGTTCGGTTCGGCTGCAACTGGCTCCAACACACCATTCTGGATGGTAAGCAACCGTTATGGGATCGTTCCCCTGGATGCAGGTAACGGTTTATTGAATGCGGGAGTATTCCACAACCAACATTTCGGCAAAGGCTTTCGCTGGGGAGCCGGACTCGATATTGTTGCTGCCGTACCCCGCCATCGTAATGTATTCATCCAGCAGGCTTATGCGGAAATAGGATACAAAAGTCTATTGCTTAGCTTTGGTAGTAAAGAAAGATATAACTCCCTATGGGACCGGAATCTGAGTTCCGGTGATATGGTCCATTCTACAAATGCACGGCCTATCCCGGAAGTTAATTTAAGCATGCCGGAATTTACATTAGTGCCTTTAACTAAAGGTTGGTTGCAGATAAAAGGAGATTTTGCGGTTGGTAGATCATTCGATACCGATTACCTGGAAGATTTCGTTAACACCAAACAAGTCTATATAAAGAATGTCTTATGGCATCATAAATCGTTATTCCTCCGTATCAAGGATACAGAAAATGATTTTCCTTTATCCTTAACTCTCGGTGCCCAGCATTTTGCCCAATGGGGAGGGACTTCCACTAATCCGAAGATCGGAAAACAGCCTCAATCATTCAAAGACATGATTCGGGTAATCTGTGGACAAAAAGGAGGTAGCGATGCTACGGAATCCGACCAGATCAATGTATTAGGAAGTCATTACGGTTCTTACGATTTCAAATTAAGTTATACAGAGAAAGACTGGGCGGCTCACGTCTATTATCAACATTATTTTAATGATAAGTCCGGCATGGAGTTTGCCAATAAAACAGACGGTCTGTGGGGAGTGCAATTTGATTTGCCTTTCCTTCCCTGGCTAAACAAAGTGGTTGCCGAATATCTCGTAACAATGAACCAAAGCGGTCCCATACACTTTATCATATTCGACCGGGACAAATGGCAAGGCGGACGTGGAGGAGGAAACGACGATTATTACAACAACGGGGAATATACAACCGGATTCTCTTACTTCAACCGGGGAATAGGTTCTCCGCTAATTCCTGCTCCCGAATATAATTCAAACGGTTCCCTGGGTTTCAAAAACAACCGTGTTAAAAGCTGGCATTTCGCTGCGGAAGGGGATATTAATACACAACTCTCCTACCGTATCCTGTTCACGACGATGAATGGTTGGGGAACTTCATATTTCCCGTTCCTGAATAAAAAATTCGGAACATCCAGCCTGGTCGATATCAATTATACCCATCCTAAACTGCAAGGATGGAAGTTTTCCGGATCAGTAGCAGCAGACACGGGAACCATGTTAGGGAAAAGTGTAGGCTTTAGCTTAGGCGTAACAAAAACGGGTATTCTGAAAGCCTGGAAATAAACGCTACTTATATTTATCCCATAAAGCAGAAGCGATTATCTCTTGTGTATGATCGGCAAATTGTTGCATTCCTTTATGAGATGTATCCATGTCACTCGTCGATATAGCGGGGTGAATGATCATTTCCATCTTATGCCTGTGCACATTCAATGACCCGATAGGCAACACATCAAAAGGTCCGTTCAACGTAATTGGAATAACCGACAAATGCTGGTCGAGAGCCATTTGGTAAGCTCCCTTTTTGAAACGGATCATCTTTCCGGTATATGTACGAGAACCTTCGGGAAAGACAACCACAGAAGCACCGTTCCTGAGACAACGTTCAGCTTCCCTCACACTACGGGCCGCAGCCTTGGAAGTCGAATTATCTACAAAGATAAAACCGGCAGCCCGACAGGCAGCTCCTACAAAAGGAATCTTTCCTATACCTGCCTTCATAACCCACTTGATAGGGACACCGAGGAAACCATATATCAAAAAGATATCGAACGCACCCTGATGATTTGAAACGAATACATAAGATTGCTTACGGTCAATATTCTCCCGCCCTTTTACTTTTACCGGACAAAGGGCCAGGTAACAGGTTAGTCTCGACCAAATCATACCCGGATAGTAGGCAAATATCTTCTCACCCCCCAAAAGGCAACCTATAATAACAGTCAAGGCCGTAAGTATAGTCAGCACCACAAATACAGGTACAAAAATCAGCCATAAATAAACCAAGTAAAGTATTCGTATCATATATAACTGTGTTGATACTACAAATATAGAAGCTAAATTTGTAGGATTCATTATTTTTATTCTAAAATATTTTTGCAATCGGGTTATTATTACTTTATTTGCGGTAGAAAAGGAAATAATTATAAAAACATCTATAACCATGAACGAATTAGTCAAATATCTTGGGGTAATCGTACTCCTGATCGGTGTAATCATTCTTGCAGTACCGGCTATTAGCGGAGGTATAACAAATACTATCCTTCTGACAGGTCTAGGAGTTATTATTTTAGGTTACATCGGCCATATTGTTATCAACAAGAAGATGGAGTAAGACAACGCAAGTTTAAAAAATTAAAAAAGGATTGTTCCCTGATTGGAAACAATCCTTTTTTGTTATCGGTAAAAGGTTGAAATATCTTATGCTTCTCCCTGAACCCCACCCATAGGAGGAATAAAGTCTTCAAAATTAGCAGTCTTGTTTCCCCCCTTCAACTGTTCTTCATATTTTGCCAGATTATCCTGCAAAGCAAAAAATAAACGTTTTGCATTATCCGGTGTCAGGATCACGCGGCTCTTCACCTGTGCCTTAGGTACACCGGGAACAACACGGATAAAGTCCAGTATAAACTCGGATGTTGAATGTGAAATAATAGCCAGATTAGCATAAGTACCTTGTGCCATTTCTTCAGACAGCTCTACCTGTATCTCATTAGATTGCTTGTTATCGTTTTCCATTTCTTTTATGTTTTATGTTTAACAAATCGGGCACAAATATACAGATATAAGAGGGTTTCATGAAATATATTGCAAATAAAAAGAGCCACCTTCACAGGCGGCTCTTTTCCAGTTGTGTTTTTAATTCTCAATTCTTTAGACCAATGTAAAAAAAAAAAATACCTTATTGTGTTTAATATTTATTATCCTGACTTTTAGGCTAAGGTTTTCTGTTCAGATGCATATTAATACATTTTGAACAATGCAAAGATACAAACTGTACAAAAAAACTCCAAGCACAAAGAACTCATTAACTAATATTACTTCAATAATTAACAAAATAAAACACATATAAAAACTGTTGTAAATGTGATTATTATAAAGACATGCATTTACAACAGTTCATCTTTTCTATTGAATGATCAAAGTAGCCATAGCCGGACAGTGATCCGAAGGATAAAGATTATTTAATGTATCGGTAAGAACACCGTTACGCAATACCTTAATGTCTCCTTTTACAAAAATATAATCGATCCATTCTCTTTTTTCATTCGGTATACGCCCATAATCATGGAATGTCCACTCCGGACCATATTTCAAAGAAGCGATTTCACGTGAATGTGTGATATGACGAGGATCATTTTTATCTGTCAACACCTTAATCGGATCATCGTCCGGTGTTGCATTGAAATCACCTGTAACGATTACCGGAAGTCCTTTAGCCAATTTATGGGCTTCATCTAAAACTAAGGAAGCTCCCTCATGACGTGCAACCTTCCCCATATGATCCAAATGGGTATTCAAGAAGAAAAATTTCTTTCCGGATTCCTTATCCTTGAAGATTCCCCAAGTAGCAACACGCTCACAGGCTGCATCCCAGCCTTTCTTGCCCACAGCATTGATATCTTCCGCCAACCAGAAATTACCACTATCTTCCAGAACAAAACGATCCTTTTTGTAAAATATCGCAGCATATTCTCCTTTAGTCTTACCGTCTTCACGGCCAACACCAATATAAGCATATTCCGGCAAACGCGTCAGAAGGTCATTCAACTGATGATTCAGCACCTCCTGGGCACCAAAAAGATCAACACTATGGAATTTAACCAGATCGGCAGCCAGATCTTTACGATTACTCCATTGGTTAGCCCCGTCTTCTTTTGTATCCATACGTATATTAAAAGTCATTACATTTAAAGGGGCATCCGGTTGTTTGGCGGATAAAAAACTCACCGATAATAAAAGTGACAAAAAGCTTAACAGAATCTTTTTCATGATACTTGGTATATTTAATTATAAAGTCTATCTACAAAAGTAAAGGTTATGCCTTGATTAACCAAATTAGCTAAAACAAAAAGGCTTCCGAATTGATTTTCGGAAGCCTTTTTTATTGTGTGAGAAGTATATTACTCGTCGTCTTTATCCATAGCGTTAAAATCGACTACGTTCTTACGATTTGCAAAAATACGCTCGAATTCATCTTTAGCACCAACAACCAGTTTGTCGAAGTCTCTCTGACCTGTACCTGCCGGGATCAAGTGACCGCAGATAACATTTTCTTTTAAGCCTTCCAGACGGTCTACCTTTCCATTGATAGCAGCTTCGTTCAACACTTTCGTTGTTTCCTGGAAAGAAGCCGCCGACATAAAGCTGTTTGTCTGCAATGCAGCACGTGTAATACCCTGAAGGATCTGGTTTGCAGTAGCAGGAACTGCGTCACGAACTTCTACAAGCTTCATGTCACGACGTTTCAACATACTGTTTTCATCTCTCAACTTACGGGCTGTTACGATCTGACCTGCCTGGAGTGTCTGAGAATCTCCCGGATCCATGACAACTTTCTTGCCCCAGATACGATCATTTTCATCCATAACTTCCAGCTTATCAACGATCTGCTGCTCCAAGAAGCGAGTATCTCCCGGATCAACCACTTCTACCTTACGCATCATCTGACGAACGATAACTTCGAAGTGTTTGTCATTGATCTTCACACCCTGCAGACGGTAAACGTCCTGCACTTCATTCACGATATATTCCTGAACGGCTGTCGGACCTTTGATAGCAAGGATATCAGAAGGAGTAGTTGCTCCATCAGACAACGGCATACCTGCACGGATATAGTCGTTTTCCTGAACCAAAAGCTGTTTTGACAGAGGCACCATGTACTTCTTCACTTCACCCAGTTTAGAAGTTACAGTGATCTCACGGTTACCACGTTTGATCTTACCGAAGCCAACCTCACCGTCGATTTCAGAAACGACAGCCGGGTTAGACGGGTTACGAGCTTCAAACAGCTCAGTTACACGGGGAAGACCTCCAGTGATATCACCAGCCTTACCAACTGCACGCGGAATCTTAACCAGAACCTCACCAGCCTTAACCGGATCGCCATTCTCTTTGACAACGTGAGCACCCAAAGGCAATGAATAGTTCTTCAGGTAATTTCCGTTTTCATCTACGATATGAGCAGCCGGAGCTTTTGTCTTATCTTTAGATTCGATAATGATCTTTTCTTTCAAACCTGTAGTTTCGTCACTTTCCACTTTGTAAGTAACACCTTCTACTACGCTTTCAAATTCGATCTTACCGGAAACTTCCGATACGATAACCGCATTGAACGGGTCCCATTCGATGATTACGTCACCCTTAGTGATCTTATCTCCGTTATTGAAGAACAACTTAGAACCGTAAGGGATATTATGAGTCAGTAATACAATCTTTGTATTCGGATCAACGATACGCATTTCAGCCAGACGGCTTACAACAACCTGATATTTCTTTCCGGCAGTTGTATCGTCAGCTTCTACTGCACGCAGTTCGTCAATTTCCAGGATACCATCGTATTTAGATGTAATACTGTTTTCTGTTGCGATGTTAGAAGCGATACCACCGACGTGGAATGTACGCAGTGTCAACTGTGTACCCGGCTCACCGATAGACTGGGCAGCGATAACACCTACCACCTCACCTCTCTGAACCATGCGTCCGGTTGCCAGGTTACGTCCGTAACACTTAGCACAAACACCTTTCTTCGATTCACAGGTAAGTACCGAACGAATCTCCACACTTTCGATCGGAGAATCCTGAATCATCTTAGCTGCATCTTCACGGATCTCTTCACCGGCAGAAACAATCAGTTCACCGGTAAGCGGATGCTGGATATCATGTACTGAAACACGGCCAAGTATACGTTCGTACAGAGAAGCAATCACTTCTTCGTTATTCTTCAGTTCTGTACAAATCAGACCACGCAATGTACCACAGTCTTCTTCATTAATAATCACATCATGCGATACGTCTACCAGACGACGAGTCAGGTAACCAGCATCGGCAGTTTTCAAAGCGGTATCGGCCAAACCTTTACGAGCACCGTGAGTAGAGATAAAGTACTCCAACACAGACAAACCTTCTTTAAAGTTTGAAAGGATCGGGTTTTCAATGATCTGTCCACCTTCAGCACCACTCTTCTGCGGTTTTGCCATCAAACCACGCATACCAGACAACTGACGGATCTGTTCCTTAGAACCACGGGCTCCGGAGTCCATCATCATGTATACAGAGTTGAATCCATCGTTATCAGCAGTTAACTGCTTCATCAGGATATTAGACAACTTACTGTTGACATGTGTCCAGGTATCGATAATCTGGTTGTAACGTTCGTTGAAGGTAATGAAACCCATGCTATAGTTAGCCAGGATCTGTTCCACTTCATCATAACCTTCTTTAACCAGTTCGTCTTTTTCAGGCGGGATAAGTACGTCGGCCAAGTTGAACGACAGACCTCCCTTAAATGCCATGTAATATCCTAAGTTCTTGATATCATCCAAGAACTGAGCCGTACGGGCAACACCGCAAGTCTTGATTACCTTACCAATGATATCACGAAGAGATTTCTTACCAAGCACTTCATTGATATAACCAACTTCAGCAGGAACGAATTCGTTAACCATCAAACGACCTACCGATGTTTCAGTCAAAACCTTAACGATCTCACCATTTTCATTCACATCCTCTACATACACTTTGATCGGAGCATGGATATCCACTTTCTTTTCATTGTATGCAATAGTTGCTTCTTCCGGTCCGTAGAATACTAAACCTTCTCCCAATGTGCCTGGGCGCATTTTGGTAATATAGTACAAACCAAGTACCATGTCCTGAGAAGGAACGGTAATAGGCGCACCGTTAGCCGGGTTCAAAATGTTGTGGGAAGCAAGCATCAACATCTGTGCTTCCAATACAGCCTCATTTCCTAAAGGCAAATGAACAGCCATCTGGTCACCGTCGAAGTCGGCGTTGAATGCCGTACAAGCCAACGGGTGCAACTGGATAGCCTTACCTTCGATCAGTTTCGGCTGGAATGCTTGGATACCCAAACGGTGCAGTGTCGGTGCACGGTTCAGCAACACAGGGTGACCTTTCATTACATATTCCAGGATATCCCAAACAACCGGTTCTTTACGGTCAACAATCTTCTTAGCAGACTTAACCGTTTTAACGATACCACGTTCGATCAATTTACGGATAACGAAAGGTTTATAAAGTTCGGCAGCCATATTCTTCGGCAGACCGCACTCGTGCATCTTTAATTCCGGACCTACAACGATAACCGAACGGGCAGAGTAGTCAACACGTTTACCCAACAAGTTCTGACGGAAACGACCTTGTTTACCTTTCAAACTGTCGGACAGTGACTTCAACGGACGGTTAGCGTCTGTCTTAACAGCACTCGATTTACGAGAGTTGTCGAACAGAGAGTCCACAGCTTCCTGAAGCATACGTTTTTCATTACGTAAGATCACTTCCGGAGCCTTAATATCGATTAATCGTTTCAGACGGTTATTACGGATAATAACACGACGATACAAATCATTCAAGTCAGAGGTTGCGAAACGTCCACCATCCAGCGGAACCAACGGACGCAGTTCAGGAGGAATAACGGGAACAACCTTCACGATCATCCATTCCGGTTTGTTACGACCTCTGGATGCACGGAAAGATTCAACCACCTGCAAACGTTTCAAAGCTTCGTTCTTACGTTGCTGTGAACCGTCCGTACTTGCACGGTGACGCAGTTCGTAAGACAAAGAATCCAGGTCCAGACGAGCCAGCAAATCATAAACGGCTTCAGCACCGATCTTTGCGATGAACTTGTTAGGATCCGTATCTTCCAGCATCTGGTTTTCCTTTGGCAGGTTATCCAGGATCTGCAGGTATTCTTCTTCTGAAAGCAAGTCTAATTCAGCAACAGTGTCTACACAACCCGGCTGAATAACCACATAACGTTCATAGTAAATGATAGAATCCAGTTTCTTGGTAGGCAAGCCTAACAGATACCCGATTTTGTTGGGTAGAGAACGGAAATACCAGATATGAGCGACAGGAACAACCAAATGGATATGTCCCATACGTTCGCGACGCACTTTCTTCTCTGTAACTTCTACCCCGCAACGATCGCAGACAATACCTTTATAACGGATACGTTTGTATTTTCCGCAATGGCACTCGTAATCCTTGATCGGACCGAAGATACGTTCGCAGAAAAGACCGTCACGTTCAGGTTTGTACGTACGATAGTTAATCGTTTCCGGTTTCAAAACTTCACCGCTAGAGTTTTCAAGAATCTCTTCAGGAGAAGCCAGACCGATGGTTATTTTTGAAAAGTTACTCTTTATCTTGTTTTCTTTTCTAAAAGCCATATTGTTTATTTATAAAGAGTTATCAATAGATAAAGTAGATGAGCCGAAACTCACCTACTTATATTGTTGTTGAATTAATCCAGAGTAAAGCTTAAACCTAAACCTCGCAGCTCGTGAAGCAATACATTCAGAGATTCCGGAATACCCGGTTGTGGCATCGGATCACCTTTTACAATAGCCTCGTAAGCTTTAGAACGTCCTACAACGTCGTCAGACTTAATAGTAAGGATTTCCTGAAGAACATGTGCGGCACCGAAAGCTTCCAGTGCCCAAACTTCCATCTCTCCGAAACGCTGACCACCAAACTGAGCTTTACCACCCAGAGGCTGCTGAGTAATCAGAGAGTACGGACCGATTGAACGGGCGTGCATCTTATCGTCAACCATGTGACCCAGCTTCAGGAAGTAAGTAACACCTACTGTTGCCGGCTGGTCGAAACGCTCACCGGTTCCACCATCATACAGGTAAGACTTACCATACCGGGGAATACCGGCTTTGTCAGTCATTTCATTCAGGTCATCCAAGGATGCACCGTCGAAAATCGGAGTCGCAAACTTAACATCCATTGTTCTACCTGCCCAACCCAATACAGCTTCAAAGATCTGTCCCAGGTTCATACGGGAAGGCACACCCAGCGGGTTCAAACAGATATCAACCGGAGTTCCGTCTTCCAGGAACGGCATATCTTCCTGACGAACGATCTTGGAAACAATACCCTTGTTACCGTGACGACCGGCCATCTTATCACCCACCTGAATCTTACGTTTCTTAGCAATATAAACTTTTGCCATCTGAACAATACCCGTAGGCAGTTCATCCCCGATAGTAAGATCGAATTTCTTACGTCTCAGTTCAGCATCCAGTTCTTTATATTTCTTCAGATAGTTCAGGATAACCTGCTTGATAAGTTCGTTCTTATCAGCATCGGCAGTCCATTTACTTACCTGAACAGCATTATAATCCAGATCTTCCAGTGCTTTACGAGAGAACTTGGCTCCCTTCGCAATCACTTCTGTATTCATATAGTCTTTGACACCCTGAGAAACCTTACCGTTAGTAAGAGTTAATAATTTCTCTACCAACAGATTTTTCAGGTCGGCCATCTTCATTTCGTATTCTTCATCCAACTTCGGAAGAATAGCCTTGTCTGTCAATCTTGACTTACGTTTCTTAACAGCTTTAGAGAATAAAGCAGTATCGATAACAACACCACGAAGAGACGGAGTAGCTTTCAGTGAAGCATCCTTTACATCACCTGCCTTATCACCGAAGATTGCACGCAACAATTTTTCTTCAGGAGAAGGATCCGATTCACCCTTCGGAGTAATCTTACCGATCAGGATATCACCCGGTTCGATACGGGCACCCACACGAACGATACCTCTTTCATCCAAATCCTTGGTAGCTTCTTCGCTTACGTTAGGAATGTCAGATGTCAGCTCTTCCATACCACGCTTCGTTTCACGTACTTCAAGGATATACTCATCCACGTGAACAGAAGTAAAGAAGTCTTCACGAACCATACGTTCGTTCAGTACGATAGCATCCTCATAGTTGTAACCCTTCCAAGGCATGTAAGCCACTTTCACGTTACGTCCCAAAGCCAATTCACCCTTCTGGGTAGAATAACCTTCAGTCAGGATATCACCAGCCTTCACACGCTGTCCACGATGACAGATCGGACGAAGGTCGACGGTCGTACTCTGGTTCGTTTTACGCCATTTCGGAATAACATACGTCTTGATAGCATCTTCGAAGCTTACAAAGTCTTCGTCTTCGCTACGGTCGTATTTGATCTTGATACAAGTTGCATCGACAAAAACAATTTCACCGTCACGTTCAGCCATGATCTGGGTACGTGAATCGCGGGCAACCTGTGCCTCGATACCAGTACCGACGATCGGAGCATCCGTACGCAACAAAGGAACTGCCTGGCGCATCATGTTAGATCCCATCAACGCACGGTTAGCATCGTCATGTTCCAGGAACGGAATCAAAGATGCGGCAATTGAAGCAATCTGCTGCGGAGCCACGTCCATCAAGTCGATTTCAGAAGGCGGAACAACAGGGAAGTCTGCTTCGAAACGAGCTTTAACCCTGTCAAGAATAAATTTACCTTCATCGTCCAACGGAGCATTACCCTGTGCGATTGTCATTTCCTCTTCTTCCTCTGCCGTGTAATATTGCAGACTCTCTTCCGAAAAGTCCACTTTACCATCCACCACATTACGGTACGGAGTAGAAATGAATCCCAAGTCATTGATCTTTGCGTATACACACAGAGAAGAGATCAAACCGATGTTTGGTCCTTCAGGTGTTTCAATCGGACAAAGACGACCATAGTGAGTATAGTGAACGTCACGAACCTCGAATCCGGCACGTTCTCTTGACAAACCACCCGGTCCAAGGGCAGACAGACGACGTTTGTGAGTAATCTCAGCCAACGGGTTTGTCTGGTCCATAAACTGTGACAAAGCATTTGTACCGAAAAATGAATTAACCACAGAAGAGATAGTCTTCGCGTTAATCAAGTCGATCGGAGTAAACACTTCGTTGTCGCGAACGTTCATACGTTCACGAACGGTACGTGACATACGAGCCAGACCGATACCGAACTGGTTGTATAACTGTTCACCTACTGTACGTACACGACGGTTACTTAAGTGGTCGATATCATCGACGATCGCTTTCGAGTTGATCAACTCGATCAGATACTTGATGATCTCGATTATATCTTCTTTCGTTAAAACCTTTACATCATCACTGGTAGTAAGGTTCAACTTCTTATTAATTCTGTAACGGCCTACTTCACCTAAATCATAACGCTTTTCAGAGAAGAAAAGGTTCTGTATAACTTCACGGGCACTTGCTTCGTCTGCAGGTTCTGCGTTACGCAACTGACGGTAAATATACAAGACAGCCTCTTTTTCAGAGTTACTGGGGTCTTTCTGAAGCGTATTATAGATGATTGCATAATCTGAAAGGTTCTGGTCTTCACGATGTAATAATACATTCTGCGTTCCAGATTCCAGAATAGCTTCAATATTGTCGCTATCCAAAACCGATTCACGGTCGATGATAACGTCATTACGTTCAATAGAAACAACTTCGCCGGTATCTTCATCCACGAAATCTTCCACCCATGTTTTCAACACGCGGGCAGCCAGCTTACGACCGATCAGTTTCTTCAGGTTAGCCTTCGAAACTTTTACTTCTTCTGCCAGATTAAAGATTTCAAGAATGTCTCTATCGCCTTCAAAACCAATAGCTCTTAAAAGGGTGGTTACAGGTAATTTCTTTTTACGGTCGATATAAGCATACATCACGTTATTGATGTCTGTTGCAAATTCGATCCATGAGCCTTTAAACGGAATGATACGTGCTGAATACAATTTTGTTCCGTTGGCATGTGTACTCTGACCGAAGAACACACCCGGAGAACGGTGTAACTGTGAAACAACAACACGCTCAGCACCATTTATTACGAAAGTACCACGTTCCGTCATATAAGGGATCGGGCCTAAATATACGTCCTGGATTACAGTATCGAAATCTTCGTGATCCGGATCCGTACAATATAGTTTTAACTTTGCTTTTAAAGGCACACTATAGGTTAATCCGCGGGCAATACATTCGTCGATCGTATAGCGGGGCGGATCTATATAGTAATCTAAGAACTCCAACACAAAATTGTTTCTGGTATCTGCAATCGGAAAATTCTCTGCAAATACCTTGTACAATCCCTCCTTCTTTCTCTTTTCAGGAGGTGTGTCAAGTTGAAGAAAGTCTTGGAATGACTTCAATTGAACTTCGAGAAAGTCCGGATACGGAAACTGATTCTTAATCGAAGCAAAATTAACTCTTTGGTTTTCAGCTGTTGAAGACATCTAGTAAGGAATTTATTGAACTTATTGAAATTATAGACACAAAAAGGTTAAGAATCTCCTTTAAGGGAGACTCTTAACCAAATCACCTGGAAACCAGGTTATAAATACTATTTAAGCTCAACTTCAGCTCCAGCTTCTTCCAAGCTCTTCTTTAATCCTTCAGCATCAGCTTTAGCGATTCCTTCTTTGATTGCGCTAGGTGCACCGTCAACTAAATCTTTAGCTTCTTTCAAGCCAAGACCTGTCAATTCTTTTACTGCCTTAACAACAGCTAATTTATTAGCACCAGCTGCTTTCAAGATAACATCGAAAGAAGTCTTTTCTTCTTCTGCAGCAGCAGCGCCACCAGCAGCAGGAC
>OGPA01000130.1_pt1 | contig 86769 bp, 66 predicted proteins | sample 1552841 | NCBI WGS metagenome assembly OGPA01 (sample SAMEA2579916, study PRJEB22360) | human gut metagenome
ATAAGCGTCCTGCTGCCCGCCAGTTCCGTCAAAGCATTTTACAGTATATGGCATCTGATCGTTTCAATCCGTCTATATCGCTAGATCCGGCATTAGTGAGGGCTTTGCATCAAAAGTAAAATAACAATACAGAGAATGTGTGTTTCATAATAAAATACACATTCTCTCCGGATAAAACTTTTTATACCGTCACTTCACGGATAATCGGTCTCCTGTTCAAAAGTAGCACCGATGTTAACGCCACGACCTAACTGATTGTTAAATGTGGAAATAAAAGATATCACAATGATCAAATTTGAAGAAATATAAAACATTTTAACACAAAAATAGCAAAATAAAAACATAAATATCACATATCGAATCACTTCCAGAGAAAGAATTGATACACATTTTAACACCGATACTCAATAATATGATTCCAAAACCCGGTTTTAAACAAACTTCAACTTCGTTTAAAACGAAAAAAAATTCTGTTTAACCGAGATTGAGCTCCGTTTAAAACGAGATTTTCACAAATAGGAGTCCAGATTTTGAGAAAATAGCCTGTCAAAAGACTGATTTTGCATGCTAAATAACATATTCACAATGCCAGAACGAGTAAAAAAGTGAACAAAAACAAAGAACCGAAATGCATCTGTACAGACGATTCACGAATAAAAACTACCCTATCGCTCACATATTCATTCCAGTTTAACAGCAATAGAGAAATTAACTTACACATATGTCATTTTGATATTCACGTAGAATGGCCTGCATGAAGACAAGTCCGACCCATATCTCGTATACCTCCTACAAACTGATGCTAAATTATCATTTTGTCAAAAAGAATTCTACATAAATCAATATCATAGATATAAATACGATTATGACAAAGAAATACTATAATCTCCATTTTTTATCTCTCTTTACCTTATCAATGGTTTGAGATATTGGAGAACATTTCAGAGATAATACCTATATTCAAGATGAAAAGACTGCAGAAGATATAGTTGTCGACAGCTTGGTTTACTATTGGGAAAACCGACATTCTCTTATCTCTAATACCAATATCCCAGCTTACACCGACATAAGCAAGCACTAGTAATACAAGGTACGGCTTGCCCTGTGTTGACATAATTATAAAATAATAAAAAGTATTACTTTTGTCACAAATACCATTGAGGTATTTAATTGCTTTGGGCCGTCCTGGTCGTGAGATTTGGGCGTTTTTTATGATGCGAGGAACATGTGGGGAAACAGACAAAAACAAATAAGGCTAAACAGGTTCAAATCAACCGTTTAGCCTTTTGCCTTTGTGGTCCCACTTGGGCTTGAACCAAGGACTCCCTGATTATGAGTCAGGTGCTCTAACCAACTGAGCTATAGGACCGGTATTTCAGAGGGTCACTCTGAAATCGGGTGCAATATTACGACATTTAATCGGATTTTGCAAGTATTCTCGTGAAAACTTTACTTTTCAGCAGCTTCCTCACCACCAAATTCCATCAGATAAGCCTTGATGAATTCGTCGATCTTACCATCCATGACACCGTTCACATCAGAAGTCTGATAGTTGGTACGGTGGTCTTTCACACGACGGTCGTCAAATACGTAGCTACGTATCTGTGATCCCCATTCGATCTTTTTCTTACCGGCTTCGATCTTGGCTTGTTCAGCCAGACGATGTTTCAACTCCTTATCATACAAGATAGAACGCAACTGACGCATAGCGTTTTCTCGGTTCTTGGGTTGGTCGCGCGTTTCCGTGTTTTCGATCAGGATCTCTTCCTCCTCACCTGTGTAAGGATCTTTAAACTGGTAACGCAGACGAACACCGGATTCCACCTTGTTCACATTCTGTCCACCGGCACCTCCCGAACGGAACGTATCCCACGAAATTGCTGCCGTTTCAATCTTCACTTCGATCGTATCGTCCACCAACGGAGTGACAAACACGGAAGCGAAAGAAGTCATACGTTTTCCCTGTGCATTATACGGAGAGACACGAACCAGGCGATGTACACCATTCTCACTTTTCAGGTAACCGAATGCATAATCACCTTCGATATTGATCGTTACCGTTTTAATACCGGCTTCATCCCCTTCCTGTAAGTTGGCGATAGAGACTTTATAATTATTGGATTCAGCATAACGCAGATACATACGCATCAGCATGGAAGCCCAGTCCTGGCTTTCGGTACCGCCGGCTCCGGAGTTGATCTTAAGGACACAACTCATTTGATCGGCCTCATCACGAAGCATATTCCGGAATTCCAGGTTTTCTACCAGTTCCAACGCCTTGTTGTAAGCAGCATCAACCTCAGCTTCAGTGATAATTTCTTCTTTTACATAATCATAAGACAACTGCAACTCTTCTGCGGCATCATGAACCTCGTTATAAAGTTCAATCCACTTTTTCAGTTCCCTCACTTTCTTCATCTGAGCCTCTGCCCGCTTGGCATCCTCCCAGAAACCGGGGTCCTGCGTACGCAATTCTTCTTCTTCTAACTGGATGGTCTTACCATCTATGTCAAAGATACCCCCTCAGCGCGAGCTCGCGCTCCAACACATTCTGTAGTTGGTCTGATGTTATCATACTCTTGTTCTTCTTTTAAATTTTGTGCAAAGATAGAAAATTAATCGTCAGTTTACTCTGCATACATAGCTTCAATCTGATCGGCATATTTCTGCAGGACAACCGGACGTCGTAATTTCAAGGTATCGGTCAGCTCACGCCCTTCCATAGTAAACGGTTGGGGAAGCAAAGTAAACCGCTTGATCTTTTCATAAGAAGCCAGATTCTTCTGATGTTCTTCAATATGCGATTCTATCAGACGGATAATATCATTGTTGGCAACCAATTCTTCACGACTACCGTATATTATACCTTTCTTCTCAGCATACTCTTCCAATAAAGGATAAGCCGGAACGATCAAAGCACTGACAAACTTACGCTGATCGCCGATAACCGCAATCTGCTCGATATATTTATCACTACTCATCTCCATCTCGATGGCCTGGGGAGCAATATATTTACCATTGGATGTTTTATAAAGGTCCTTGATACGCTCTGTAAAGAACAACACATTACCTTCCAGGCGTCCGGCATCTCCAGTACGGAAAAATCCGTCTTCCGTAAACGAACGGGCGTTTTCTTCCGGCTTGTTATAATATCCGGTTGTTACCGTCTTACCTTTTACCAGGATTTCACCATTGCTTTCATCTATTTTTACTTCCACACCCGGCATGATCTCACCGATAGAACCAAACTGGAAACCTATCTCCGGATAGAAACATACGGTTGCCGTAGTCTCACTCAAGCCATAGCCATAAACAATAGGAATATTAACAGATTGCAGGAATTCGTTCACCGTATCAGACAATGGAGCCCCGGCCACAGGAAACAGACGTCCCCTTTCGATACCCAATACCTTCTTCAACAAAGTGAAAACAGTCTTGTCATAAAATTTAAACTTGGATTTCAAGCAGAAAGGAGCCTGAAGCCCTTTATTCTTATATTCCAGATTATACAAACGTCCTGTTTCTATTGCGTCCAGGAAAATCTTTTTCATAAAAGGAGCAGAAGAATTGATCTTCTCATGAACTCCCACATATACTTTTTCCCAGAAACGAGGTACATTACACATCAAGGTTGGATGAACCTCCGGTAATGTTTTCTGGATCTGCTTCGGATCCTGATTGATAGCTATCTTCACCCCTTTATGCAGACAGTAATAAGTCCAGGCCTTTTCAAAGATATGAGTCAAAGGCAGGAAACACATTGATGTATCCTTGTCATTTACCATCGGCAGACGGACATCATGAATACGCATTGCTTCCAAATAATTGAAATGATGAAGAATGACCCCTTTCGATTCGCCGGTAGTTCCGGAAGTATACATGATAGTTGCTACGTCACCAGGAGTAGCTTCATTAGTACGGATCTTTACGGTAGTCTCTGCATGTGCATTATCCCCCAGACGCAAAAAATCATTGAAATAGATGGACGTTTTATCGTCCGGGTTGAATTTAACGGCTGGGTCAAATACTACCAGGCGCTTTAACACAGACGATTCTTTCTGGACTTTAAAAGCATTATTATATTGCAACTGTTCGCCCACAAACAAGGTGTGTATATCCGCATCATTGATAATATATTCTATCTGGGCCGGAGAATTAGTGGCATACATAGGGATAGAGATTACCCGGTTGCCATAAGCTCCGAAGTCGGTAAACAAACATTGAGGCATGTTCTGAGAATAGATACCGATTTTCTCCTGTACCTCTATTCCAAACTCTGCCATCGCTTTTGCTGTAAGCATTACATACTCAGAGAAATCTTTCCATGAGATCTTTAACCATTTTCCGCTTTCATTATCGCGGTATTTCAAAGCTGTACGCGAGCCATATTTTTCAGCCTGCTTATGAATTAATTCAGCATAGTGGTAATAAACCATAAATCTTCTTTTTGAATTGATACAACAAAAGTACGGCTTTCCTACTGAATAGCAACACATTCCCTCCTTTTTTTACACACAATCGTACTTTTTGTGCAAAAAGTACTCCCGACATATTACAGACACAATAGAAAGAGGATGTTAAAATAGAATAAACATAGTAGCATGTATTGCATAGTACACAGGCAATACATATATTTGCATTATAAAACTATAAGAGATGAATGCAGAGAACGTAAAATCACAAATGAGAAAAGGGACACTGGAGTATTGCATCCTCCTGCTTCTCAAGAAAGAGCCGGCTTACACCTCTGACATTATTCAGAAGTTACAAGAGGCTAAATTGATTGTAGTTGAAGGCACCTTATATCCCCTTTTAACCCGGTTAAAGAACAGCGAATTATTAAGTTATCAGTGGATAGAATCGACTCAGGGACCGCCTCGCAAGTATTACCAACTCACAGAGAAAGGTGAAGAATTTCTCGGAGAACTGGAAAACTCCTGGCAGGAACTAAACGAAACAATCAACCACATCAGAAACAATTAAAACAGCAAAACAATGAAGAAGACACTTACTGTTAATTTGGGAGGAACAGTTTTCCACATTGACGAAGATGCATATCAGCTATTAGATAAATATCTCTCCAATTTGCGTATACATTTCCGTAAAGAAGAGGGCTCTGAAGAGATCATGAACGATTTCGAAATGCGTATATCCGAACTTTTCGGCGAACGGGTCCGTCTGGGTCATGAAGTCATCACGATCGAACATGTCGAAGAGGTCATCAACCGCATGGGAAAACCGGAGGAGATATTTGAAGAAGAAAAAGAAGATGAAAAAGAGACTACGGGTAAACGCGTATTCCAGGAACAGGTCATTACCGGTAAGAAAAAACTAATGCGTGACCCTGACAACCGGGTGATCGGTGGAGTTGCAGCCGGCATTGCCGCTTATATGGGCTGGGATGCGACAGCAGTCAGATTAGCTATGATCCTGTTGCTCTTTATCCCTTTCGTACATTGGATGGCTATTTTATATATCATTCTTTGGCTGGTAATGCCGTTAGCAAGAACAGCAGCCGACCGATTGATCATGCGAGGGAAAAGCGTCACACTTGAAACCATTGGACAAACTGTTACAGACGGTTTCGAAAAGGTATCGAATAACGTAAACGATTATATCAGCTCCGATAAGCCAAGAAGTTTTTTTCAAAAAATAGCTGACCTGTTTGTTACAGTGTTCGGCTTCATCCTGAAATTCGGCGCTATATTGGCGGGTATCATTCTACTACCTCCTCTCCTGCTCGTCGTATTCATATTATTCATTGTAACGGCAGCATTACTCGGAGGCGGAGCCAGTGTTCTGTATCACCTTTCACCGTTCGGAATGGATTTATATAACGGAGAGCCTGTTTATATGGTCATCATCGGTTGTATTGGCACTATATTATTGATTGGCATACCGGCAATCTCCCTGCTTTATGCCATATGCGGACAACTGTTCAATCTGAAACCGCTTCCTAATTCCGCTAAATGGACACTGCTTGTCTTGTGGATAATTGCTTTGAGCGGTTGCGTGATCTACTTTGTACATATTGGATTACCGGCTCTTACTCCTTATTTCTGGCAAAACGGTTACTCTATACATATATAGAAGGAAATAAAATGATTGTCGTTTAAAATGTGTGTTTAAAAAAGAAGGCCGCTCTGTCTCAGAGGGGCCTTTCTTCTAAGGTTAACAAATTTATGAGTAAAAACCACTAATGAATCATTAAAAAACCACTACCTCTGAGTCCCTTGGGGTTACACAGAAATAGTGGTTACAAATATACGTATTATTTTCAATAAAAAAAGACTTTACCCAATTATTTGTACGCTTTTCTTATCAAGGCGGCAATTGAAGCTAATTCATCTTGACTTATTGTCATTTTCTCACCACCAAAATACATATCCGACTCCTTCGTTATAGGGATCAGATGGATATGAGCATGAGGTACCTCCAAACCCATTACAGCCAGCCCTACACGCTTACAGGGAATAGCCGCTTCCTGAGCACGGGCCACACGCTTGGCGAATGTCATCATTCGCCCTAACAATGCGTCTTCCAGATCAAAAATATAGTCAATTTCCTTCTTGGGAATCACCAATGTATGCCCTTTTGCAACCGGGTTAATATCCAGGAAGGCAAAGAATTCTTCGTCTTCCGCAATTTTATGGCAAGGTATCTCACCGGCCACTATCCTACTGAATATTGTTGCCATAACTTATTGTATTAAATTGAAATTTCCATTACTTCGAAAGTCATTAACCCCGAAGGAACTTTGATTTCCACCACGTCACCAACTTTCTTGCCCATCAGACCCTGAGCGATCGGAGTGCTGACAGAAATCTTACCTTCTTTCAGATTCGCTTCCGAATCAGACACCAAAGTATACGTCATCACAGCATTGTTTTTCGTATTCTTAATCTTTACTTTATTCAAAATCTGAACTTCGTTCGTTTGAACACGCGTTTCGTCGATCAAACGGGCGTTGGCCAACAAACCTTTCAACTGTGACAGCTTTGCTTCCATTATACCCTGAGCTTCTTTTGCAGCATCATATTCTGCATTTTCAGACAAATCTCCTTTATCTCTGGCTTCAGCAATCTGGGCAGAAATCTCAGGACGTTTCACGGTTTCCAAATAGTTGATCTCAGCTAAAAGCTTATTGTAGCCGTCTTCTGTCATATAACTAACAGCCATAGTAAATCCTCCTAATTATTGATTATTAAATTAATATTTATACCACATATAAAAAAAGAATCCCGACCAACAACCTGGCCGGAACTCCTTTTTCTCTCTATTTAAGACTAGGCAAAGATAAGACATCTTTTCAAAATGCACAAATCTTCGCAAGTGCTTTACAACATATAAATCTGATTGTTAGCGCGATATATTAAAGTACTGCTTTCACATCAGCTTCCAGGGTCTTCACGTCATCCACACGTTTAACCAGGTTACCTTTGCGATCGAGTATGAAAATCGCGGGGAGTTGCTTCACGTTATACAATCCTGCGATCTGCGAATAAACCGACTGCGGATCACGCACGGTAACCCAAGGCAGGTTAGAAGCAGCATTTTTCCAGAAATGAACATCGGAATCCAAAGAGATTTGATAAATATCCAATCCCTGTCCATTATATTTTGTATAAAGTTCCCCCAAAGTCATATTTAAAGCCGGAGACCATTCTGCCTGATAAGCAGTAAAATTGATCACAACAGGTTTACCTTCAGCCACAGACGACAACTTCACCACTTCTCCTTTCAGGTTCGGCAACTCGACATCGAGAAAACTCACTTCGGTTGTTTTCACATTATCAAAGTTCACCGGACGTTGTGCACGAAGCACCTTCATCGACTGCAGTGTCAGATTATACAGATGTTTGGAACGGGGACTTCCCGGATAGAAATGGTCGTAGCTGGTTGCTACGGCACCATAAGCCTTCACATCATTCTTGTCATACAGGTCGAAGAACAACAGACCGTCAATCTGCTGGAATAATGCAAAGTAAGCAGCAGTCGACATCGGTGCCGAGTATATATATTTACGGGCAACCTCCTTATAGGCCTCTGCCGTTTCCAGTATTCTTGCACGATAAGTCGTGTCTGCTATATGTTTATCTTCATATTCTTTACGCAACCTGCCGATAGCCTGGTTAGCATCCAATTGCGCCAGGGTAATTGCTTTGATCGCTTTTGAATTCTCAGAACCTTCCACGGTATATGAAGTAGCAAATGTACCTGCATCGGCAGCAATCGTGATCGTCTCAACCGAGTCGATCGCAAAATTGATCCGTTGGTTATTCAGACGCAGGCGATAAAAATCAGGATACGCCGGACGTTTATGATTGAATTTGAATTTACCGGCAGCCGTCAGTTTGACAGAGTCAAGAGTCTCGACATTCGATATACCGACGTTTTCCAGATACATGGTCTGCCCATCAGCTCCGGAAACAACTCCTTTCACGGTAAAATCGGACGCATTATTACACGCTGTGAATAACAGCATGCATATTCCGAGGACAAGCAGTAATTGTGCAGATATTTGTTTCATCATTTCTTCTTTACAATGTTCGTAATTCCGATGCAAATATACATTATTTTACAATTGTGACACTATTATTCTCAAAATCTTCCCTTTATTTTTATAAAAAAGAACTTTTCTGATGTTTTTTATTTTCATTTTCATGCATTTACAGGTAAACTTTCATTACATTTGCACCAATTTTTACAGATAGAAAAATAAGAAAGAAGATTATGCTTAATCCAATTAACAAGACGATCGAGTTGGCTGATGGAAGAACCATCACCATCGAGACCGGGAAGTTGGCAAAACAGGCGGACGGTGCGGTTACCGTACGTATGGGCAACACAGTGTTGCTGGCTACTGTTTGTGCCGCAAAAGATGCAAATCCCGGTGTTGACTTTATGCCGCTGCAAGTTGAATACAAAGAAAAGTACTCCTCATTTGGCCGTTTCCCGGGAGGTTTTACAAAAAGAGAAGGAAAGGCTTCTGATTACGAAGTCCTTACATCACGCCTTGTAGACCGCGCACTGCGTCCGTTATTTCCGGACAACTATCATGCTGAAGTATATGTAAACGTTATATTGTTCTCTGCCGACGGCGAAGACATGCCGGATGCACTGGCAGGTTTGGCTGCATCTGCTGCACTGGCCGTTTCAGATATACCTTTCAACGGTCCGATCTCCGAAGTACGTGTAGCACGTGTAGATGGCAAATACATTATCAACCCGACATTCTCTGAATTGGAAAAAGCAGATATCGACATGATGGTTGCCGCTACAATCGACAACATCATGATGGTAGAAGGCGAAATGTCTGAAGTACAGGAATCTGAAATGCTTGAAGCTATCAAGATTGCTCACGAAGCGATCAAAGTACAGTGCCAGGCTCAGCTCGAACTGTCGGAAGCATGCGGTAAACTCGTAAAACGCGAATATTGCCACGAAGTAAACGACGAAGAACTGCGTAAAGACGTACATGACAAATGTTTCGCAAAGGCTTATGCCGTTGCCACATCAGGTACAGACAAGCACCAGCGCTTCGATGCTTTTGAAGCAATCATAGAAGAATATAAAGCCAACTTCACAGAAGAAGAACTGGCTGAAAAGGCTGAAATGATCGGCCGTTACTATCACGATGTAGAAAAAGAAGCTATGCGCCGTGCAATTCTGGACGAAGGCAAACGTCTGGATGGCCGTAAGACTACTGAAATTCGTCCGATCTGGATCGAAACAGATTATCTTCCGGGACCTCACGGATCAGCAGTTTTCACACGTGGTGAAACTCAGTCACTTACAACTGTTACACTCGGTACCAAAGCCGACGAAAAGATGGTTGACGACGTACTGAACCATAGCAAAGAACGTTTCCTCTTACACTATAACTTCCCTCCGTTCTCTACCGGTGAAGCAAAAGCATCACGTGGAGTAGGACGTCGTGAAATCGGGCACGGAAACCTGGCCCACCGTGCTTTGAAACGTATGATTCCGGATGATTACCCTTATGTGATCCGTGTAATTTCCGATATCCTCGAATCAAACGGTTCTTCTTCTATGGCAACTGTTTGTGCCGGTACATTGGCATTGAGAGACGCCGGTGTTCCGATGAAGAAACCGGTATCAGGTATCGCAATGGGTCTGATTTCTGAAAATAAAGGTAAGAACTATGCTATCCTGTCCGACATCTTAGGTGACGAAGACCACCTGGGCGATATGGACTTCAAGGTAACAGGAACAAAAGACGGTATCACTGCTACTCAGATGGACATCAAGGTAGACGGTCTGTCATACGAAATTCTTGAAAATGCATTGGCACAGGCTAGAGAAGGCCGTATGCATATCTTAGGAAAGATCATGGAAGCTCAACCGACACCCCGCGAAGATCTGAAACCGCATGCTCCTCGTATCGAAACGATGACAATCGGCAAAGAATTCATCGGTGCTGTAATCGGCCCGGGCGGAAAGATCATCCAGGGTATTCAGGAAAAGACAGGTGCTGTTATCACGATTGAAGAAGTTGACGGATTCGGTCGTATCGAAATTTCAGGAACCAACAAAGATACAATCGATGCTGCTATCAGAGCCATCAAGGGTATCGTTGCAGTTCCGGAAGTAGGCGAAGTATACGAAGGAAAGATATCTTCTATCATGCCTTACGGTGCATTCGTTGAATTCATGCCGGGTAAAGACGGTCTGCTTCATATCTCTGAAATTGACTGGGCTCGTCTGGAAACAGTAGAACAGGCAGGTTTGAAAGAAGGTGATACTATTCAGGTTAAATTGGTAGACATCGATGCAAAGACCGGTAAGTTCAAACTTTCACGTAAGGTGTTGCTGCCGAAGCCGGAAGGCTACGAAGAACGTCCGCCGAGACCAGAAAGAGGCCCGAGACCGGACCGTGGTGATCGCGGCGACCGTGGCCCTCGTCAAGACCGTGGAGATCGCCGTAACGATCGTTAATAAACGACTTTCTTATATATAATATATAAAGAGCTATCCTGCGACAGGATGGCTCTTTTTTTATACCCGGCCTTCACTTTTCAGACACGTTACAACCCATACACATAAAACTCAAACAGATCATTTTTTCAAATCAACTATCATACTATCATTCAGCAGCACACACCAATTGTATTTCAATACACATAGAGAATGACAGTTCCTATGATAGCTCTATTTTCAACCATCATACTATCATAAAACAGCCTGACAAAACCGACTAAGTATATGACTTATTTTCAACAAAGTAGGGACTTTTCTTTTCTAAGACCCGGGGGTAAATGGTGCTGAGATCCGGGTCTTAGCACCGCTCAAACCCGGGTGCAAAAGGGCCTTAAAAGGGGATCTAAAGGAGAAGAATAAGTAGTTTTCGTGAAAATAACAGCCATATTTGAGCTAAAAATGTAGGGTGTGCTATCGGAAAACAGTACAGGCGGAACAGGCGCATTGCAACGTGAATTACGTGTTGGCAGAGGCACACCTTTTTTAATACACAAAAAAACCTGCCCCGAAAAACAGAGCAGGTTCTTTACCTCTTATTTAATAATTCGTTTATTTACTGCAAGAACAACGTGGCTTCAGTTGTTTGAAGAAATCGTTGCCTTTATCGTCAACCAGGATAAATGCAGGGAAGTCTTCTACTTCGATCTTCCAGATTGCTTCCATTCCCAGTTCAGGATATTCCAGACATTCTACTTTCTTAATGCTTTCCTGCGCAAGGATAGCAGCCGGACCACCGATACTTCCAAGGTAGAAACCACCATGTTTTTGACAAGCATCTGTAACCTGCTGGCTACGGTTACCTTTAGCGATCATAATCATACTACCGCCATTGTCCTGGAACAGGTCGACATACGAGTCCATACGACCGGCAGTTGTCGGGCCGAAGGAACCGGAAGCCATTCCTGCCGGAGTCTTGGCAGGTCCTGCATAATAAATAGGATGATCTTTGATATACTGAGGCAGACCTTCCCCTTTATCGATACGTTCTTTCAGTTTAGCATGAGCAATGTCGCGGCCTACCACGATCGTTCCGCTCAGAGAAAGGCGAGTCGATACCGGATATTTAGTCAACTCTTTCAGGATATCAGCCATCGGCTGGTTCAAATTGATCTTTACAGCATTACCTTCACCTGCCTTACGCAATTCCTCAGGGATCAGGCGGCCAGGATTTGAATCCATCTTTTCGATCCAGATACCGTCTTTATTGATTTTACATTTGATGTTACGGTCCGCAGAACAAGAAACACCCATACCTACCGGGCAAGAGGCACCGTGACGGGGCAGACGAACGATACGTACATCGTGAGCATAATACTTACCACCGAACTGGGCACCCAAACCGATGTTGTGGGCAGCTTCCAGGACCTGTTTTTCCAATTCGATATCACGGAAAGCCTGTCCGCCTTCGTTACCGCTTGTAGGCAGGTTATCGTAATAATGAGTAGAAGCCAGCTTCACTGTCAACAGGTTCTTCTCAGCAGAAGTACCGCCGATAACGAACGCAATATGATAAGGAGGGCAAGCAGCCGTACCTAATGTCTTCATTTTTTCTACCAGGAACGGAACCAGGGTAGCCGGGTTCAGGATCGCTTTTGTTTCCTGGAACAGATAAGTCTTGTTGGCAGAACCACCGCCTTTAGCTACACAAAGGAATTTATATTCCATACCTTCAGTAGCTTCGATGTCGATCTGTGCAGGTAAGTTACATTTCGTATTTACCTCGTCGTACATATTTAAAGGAGCATTCTGTGAATAACGCAGGTTTTCTTCCGTATAAGTTTTGTAAACACCCAGAGAAAGCGCTTCTTCATCGCAATATCCTGTCCATACATGCTGGCCTTTTTCACCGTGGATAATAGCCGTACCGGTATCCTGGCAGAAAGGAAGCTGCCCTTTTGCAGATACTTCCGCATTACGCAGGAAAGTCAATGCCACGAACTTGTCGTTGTCGCTGGCTTCCGGATCGCTCAGGATCTTAGCCACCTGTTCGTTGTGCTCAGGACGAAGCATGAAAGCCACATCACGGAAAGCAGCATTAGCCATCGCTGTAAGTCCTTCTTTTGCAATTTTCAGCATCGGCTGTCCTTCAAATTCGGATACCGATACATAATCTTTTGTAAGCAGATAATACTCTGTTGTATCTGGTCCGAGTGGGAACGGTGCCTGATACTTGAAAGGAGGTGTTGCCATATCTTTATTATTTAATTATGTAATTATTGGTTTTATAATTCAGAATGATCCTTTTTCGATTGGCAAACTTAGATAAAAATCACGAATTACGAGAGAGGTTTCACTATTTTGTTCGCCGAAAGGAATGAAATAGTTGAAAGAAAAACATATATTTGCAAGAACATGAAAAAGCTAGTCGTACTTTTCACGCTATGCCTGTTGATATCCGACCATCTGACAGGGCAAATCAGTCACGGAGGAAAACCTCTTCCGATGACGGTATTAAGTACCCGCTCCGGAAGTATATTCAAAGAAATGCCCCCCTTTGACATAGATGAACAATTACGTATCGATTCACTGAATGAAAGCGACTTACGCAGCGGCTATCATTTCGCCTATAAGTTTATGACAGACTTTACACCGGAAAACTCAGGCACCAGTTTTACACTGGCCGACGGGACTCGTGTGTGGCGGTTAGGCATACGTTCGGCCAAAGCTTATTCCATCAATGTATTATTTACTGAATTCGAATTACCCGAAGGTGCCCAGCTTTTCCTGTATAATCCTGACCAGACACATATATTAGGTTCATTCAATTATCTGAACAATTCGAAACTCGGGATACTACCCGTTTCACCGGTACAGGGTGACGAACTGATCATCGAATATCAGGAACCTGCCAATGTTCCCTTTCATGGAAGACTGAAAGTAGGAGAAGTCAACCACGACTATCGGGGACTGAAAGAATATGAACCTAACGGTGACAATCCCTTTTTCTGGTGTATGAAACCGTTAGCCTGCCTGCGACAGGAAACAGATAAATACGATGACGTCGGACGTAGCGTCGTCCTGATCGTACTTAATGGAGAGACGGCTTGTACAGGTACATTAATTAATAACACAGAAAACGACGGAAAGCCTTATATCCTGACAGCCTCCCATTGCCTGAACAACCAATTTTCAATTGAAAATCCGGACTATGAACAGATCGCCGGAAGCATTGTAACTTTCTTCAACTACGAAAGTCCGCTTTGCGACCCTATAATGAGGGGCACGGAAGAGATGTCGATGGCTTCGACCTACTTCAGAGCGACCAACGAGAGTACGGATATGGCTCTGCTCGAACTATTGGAAACTCCACCAGTCTACTATCAACCTTATTATGCAGGATGGAATGCCAAAGACGAGGGAACAGCACCCTATATCAATATCCACCACCCGAATGCTTCCGTAAAAAGGGTCTCGAAGACTGATAATGTAATAATAGATTCTTATCCACAGTCCTTATTTGGAGAAAACAGACACTGGCATGTAGAGGAGTGGGCGGAAGGGAGTACTTACGGAGGTTCATCCGGTTCTCCCTTGTTCGACGACAATAGCCGGATAATCGGAGGTTTGTCCGGAGGATTTTCCTCCTGTTCGCAGCCATACGACGATTACTTCTACATGTTAAGCCGAAGTTGGGATATATCACCCGACCCGGACAAACAACTAAAAACATGGCTCGATCCATCCAACCGGAACAAAGAACTTATCTGTAACGGTATCGACCCATATGCCACAACACCAGCTATCCGCCTGAGCAATATCAGTGAAAGCGGTAAAATAAACACGATAGAAACGACCGCCCTTCCCTCACCCGGAAAAGGACCGGCTTTCGGTAACAACTCATTAGGTATGACCGAATTTACAGAAATGTATAAAACAACAGGGGATGCCTCCATTTTTGGTGCATATATAGTTAATCCATCTATCGCCAACTCTAAAAATATCGATATAGAAATAACCGTTTACAGCGGAAGCAACAAACCGGAAAGACTTTTACATACCGAAGCATTCAAACCGAAGTTCACCACCTTCAAAGAAGAGGGTAAATTATTTATCGACTCGCTTAAGCCTTTGAGCCGTGACCAGGAGTCATTCATCCCATTCTCAGAACCGATCACGGTATCCGGGACTTTCTTTATCGGTTATAAAATCAAATCTTCTACAGATGGTGCCTTCTTTTCGGCATTTAATCTACCAAAAGGAGAAACCAGTAAAAACACGACCTGGATTCATTATAAAGAAGAATGGATCGAAGCGACCGCTCACCCGGCATCACCGATGAATACATCTCTGTTTATCGACCCGGTTATCCAATATAACACCACATCGGCCAACACATCCATCGCAAAAAGTAATCCTATCCGCATATTTACAGGATCGACTCCAAAAACAGTCTATATCCTGCTCCCGGAGAATATCAGACAAGCCCAATACTCAATGATTACGACAGACGGAAGAACGGTACGGAGCGGAACGGTCTATACTGGCCAAAACATAGTAACAACACCCTCTGTCACAACAGGGATTTATCTGATACGAGTTACTTACAATAATGAAAGTTTCACGCAAAAGATATTATTTTAATCAAAAATACACAATAAGCAAGTCGGAAACGCTGCTTTATTGTATTGATAACGATATAGTAAATACAAAAAATTAACCTAATTATATCAGGAACTCAGGCTAAGGAATGTCCGTAAATCCTGCTATTTATATCCGTTTCGGCAAAAAAGGGGACACGGATTCATTAATAAGTATTAATTAGAAAGATTTTATTGTATCTTTGCTATTCATAACAAAAAAATGCTTTAGTTTTGCACTTTGATGGCTAAGGGACAATTGGAAGAGAATATATAAACATAGTAACATTTTAAACTTACATCAAATTATGAACAAAAAGTTTTTATTGTCATTCTTCGTAATGGCAGCAATTTTAACCCTTTCTTCTTGTTCTAACAAGTTGAAACCGCTAGCTGAAGAGTATATCAAAGCTGAGCCGCAGCCGCTAGAGGCTATCGGAGGCAAAGTTCCGGTAACTATCAACGCAACATTCCCTGCAAAATGGTTCAATAAAAAAGCTGTTGTAACAGTAACTCCGGTTCTTCGTTACGCAGGTGGTGAAGCATGGGGAACATCCTACACTTATCAAGGTGAAAAAGTAAAAGGTAACAACCAGGTTATCCCGCAGAAAGAAGGTGCTAACGTAACAATGAAATCTGCTTTTACTTACAAACCGGAAATGAAGAAATCAGAATTGTATCTGACTTTCGACGCAAAGATCAAGAACAAAACAGTTAAATTGCCGGACGTAAAGATCGGTGAAGGCGTAATCGCAACTTCTGAATTGGCTGACGCTGCTACTGCAACTGCTGCTATCGCTGCTGATAAATTCCAGCGTATCATCAAAGAAGCTCACGATGCTAACATCATGTTCCTTATCCAACAGGCTGAACTCCGTTCAAAAGAACTGAACTCTACATCTATCAAAGATTGGAAAGACCTGGTAAAAAATGCTGACGAAGCTCCTAACCAGAATGTAGCAATCGAAATTTCTGCTTATGCATCTCCTGATGGTGGTGTTAAACTGAACACAGGTTTGGCTGAAAGACGTGAAGGTAATACTTCTAAATATCTGGCTAAAGAATTGAAGAAAATGAAAGTTGATGCTCCGGTTGATGCACGTTACACTGCTCAGGACTGGGAAGGCTTCAAAGAATTGGTATCTGCTTCCAACCTGCAGGATAAAGACCTCGTATTAAGAGTTATCTCTATGTACCAGGATCCTGAAACAAGAGAAAAAGAAATCAAAAACATCTCTGCTGTATATTCTGATCTGGCAGAAACTATCTTACCTCAGTTGCGTCGTTCTCGTTTGACTGCTAACATCGAAATCATCGGTAAGTCTGACGACGAAATCAGCGCATTAGCTAAGAGCAACCCTGCAGAACTGAACATTGAAGAAATTCTGTATGCTGCTACTCTGACTAACAACGATGCTGAAAAGATGGCTATCTATACAAAAGCTTCTGAACTGTATCCTAACTGCTACCGCACTTGGAACAACATCGGTATGATGGCGTTCAAGGCTGGTGACCTGGCTAAGGCTGAACAGATGTTCAACAAATCTAACTCTGTTAAGACTAACAACGAAGCTAACATGAACTTAGGTCTTATCGCTCTGACTAAGGGTGACCAGGCTAAAGCTCAGCAATTGTTCGGTAACGCTGCAGGTGTAGCTGAATTAGGCGAAGCTCTGGGTGTTCTTTATCTGGAACAAGGCGAATATGCTAAGGCTGTCAACTCTTTCGGTTCTGTTAAGACAAACAACGCTGCTTTGGCTCAGTTGTTAGTAAAAGATTACAGCAAAGCTTCTCAGACTCTGAATGCTGTTGCTAATCCTGATGCTACTACTTCTTACCTGAAAGCTGTTGTTGCTGCTCGTACAAACGATGCTAACGGTGTTATCAGCAACCTGAAAGCGGCTATCGCTGCAGACAAAGCTATGGCTAAAGAAGCTGCTATCGATCTGGAATTTGCTAAATATGCAACTAACGCAGATTTCGCTAGCTTGGTTAAGTAATTAAGCTTACAACCTACATACAAAAGGCTGCTTCCATACGGAGGCAGCCTTTATTTTAATACATAACAGCCAGAACGCAAGAGCAAACCACACATAAATATGGTTCTTATTATATAATTTAAGACAAAATGTTTTGTCATCTTGTCAACCTTTTACACCTTTGCGTGCTAATTTAAATAAACAGACGTTTTACCAGATGAAAGGATTGCTATCTATACTTGTTTTTTTAAGCCTGATACTGATAGGTACTCAGGACGCTACAAATATAGATACATGTATCCGTCACGGGAACGTACAATTGAGTTCTGCCGAGAAAACGATTAAAGACAGAGCCTTACAACAGCAACATGAGTTAATATTCGACCTGGCAGAGAACTGTAACTATATACATATTCTATCCAAGCTGTCACGCGAAAGAAGTAACTCCAATAATTCACTCCGGCTGGAAAACAAATCTCATTCGGATCAATTTCTGAAAGAGTTCAATCTACGCCAGCGTACCAGTGAATTAATATCGACTTTACAGATTATCGACGCATCATCCCTTCATTACCGCTTCGCACATTTTATCTACGAACTGCGAAGGATTATTATTTAAATCAATTCTTACTGATATCTTATAGGCTATTCCTGTAGACAGGAACGGCACAAATTGCTATTGCCGGAAGTAACCATCTTCGTTCGGCAAAGGTTATCTACCTTTTAATTAATTCATAACAGATATGGGAGCTATATCAATTTTACTAATGCTGTTCGCCGGCATTGGTTTTGCCGGCCTGGCTATAGGCGTAGGCAAACTGGTGTCAACGAAACGCAGAAACCTGGTCAAAGGGGAGGCATACGAATGTGGTCTTCCCACGGAAGGAACATCCTGGGGACAGTTTAATGTAGGTTATTACCTCTTCTCCTTATCCTTCCTCATCTTCGATGTGGAAATGGTGTTCCTTTATCCCTGGGCCGTCACACTGAAAGAAGTAGGTGCCCCGGCACTGGTCGAGATTATCTTTTTTATGCTGTTCCTGTTCATGGGATTGCTTTACGCATTTAAAAAGAAAGCATTGCAATGGAAATGAAAAAAGACTTTTTACCCGAAATACCGGAAGAGTTTCGCGAAAACCTGGGACAGAATGTCCTGGTTACGACCATAGACAAAATTGCCGGATGGGCCCGTAGTAATTCACTCTGGCCATTGACTTTCGGAACCAGCTGCTGCGCTATTGAAATGATGAGTGCAGCATCCGCCAAATACGACTGGTCGCGCTTCGGTTTCGAAGTGGCACGCGCCACCCCACGGCAGGCCGACCTGATCATTGTAGCCGGAACAATCACGAACAAGATGGCTCCGGTACTACGCCGTTTGTACGACCAGATACCGGAACCCAAATACGTGATCGCTATGGGAGCCTGTACGATTACCGGCGGCCCATTTGCTAAAGACAGCTACACAGTCGTACGGGGCGTAGACAAGATTGTCCCGGTAGATGTCTATATTCCGGGCTGCCCACCCCGGCCGGAAGCCTTATTGCAGGGAATGATGGCATTGCAGCAAAAAATCAAATTGCAAAAAGCGTATGTAATAGAGAAACCTAAAGACGAACCGGAGTTATGAATAAAGAAGAACTGACAACATTACTCTCCAACCGTTTCCAGGGGAAAGATATAGGAGAAAGCTTCGGACTTCCGGCTCTGACAATCGCTAAAGAGGAGCTTATGGATACCGCCCATCTGCTGAAAGAGGACCAGGCATTTGGTTTCAATCAACTGGTTTGCGAAACAGTAACAGACCGTAGCGAATATTTTGAACTGGTTTGTCACCTGCGTGCGGTAGGCAAAGGACATGAAATGATCCTGAAAACACACGTGGAGCGGGAAGCGACTCCTCTCCTTCCTTCACTCTATGAGTTATGGCAAGCAGCAGAATTATTCGAAGACGAGATATATGACCTGTTCGGTATCCGTTTCGATAATCATCCGCATCTGCGCAGGTTATTCCTGGATGAAGAGTTCGAAGGATATCCATTACGTAAGGATTTTGTGAACACGCTTGATTTGTAAGCTACACAACTTAATAGGTATTAATCATGGAAAAATATATGGAAATAACACCTGACGAATCGGACGGTTTTATCATAAACATTGGGCCGCAACACCCGTCTACACACGGGGTACTTCGCTTGCGTACGCAACTGGATGGTGAAACGATCCTGAATATGGACCCGCATCCGGGTTATATTCACAGGGGCATCGAAAAGATGTGCGAATCGTTGGGATACAAGCAATTTATCTATCTGACGAGTCGGATGGACTATCTCTCAGCCCACATGAACAATCAGGCATGCGCTCTCTGTATCGAAAAAGGAGCCGGCCTTGAAGTTCCAGAGCGTGCGCAGGTGATCAGGGTTATCATGGCGGAATTACAACGTCTCGCCTCGCATTTGCTCTGGTGGGGCTGTATGGGATTGGATATGGGAGCCGTTTCTCCCTTTTTCTACGCATTCCGCGAGCGGGAAATGATACTCGAAATCTTTGAGGAGACGGGAGGTAACCGGTTGACAATGAATTATATTACGCCGGGCGGTGTTATGCAGGATTTACATCCGGATTTCGTACGCAAGGTAAAAGAGGTACTCGCCTCCCTGAAAAAACATGAACATGAATACGGCGAACTGCTTACCGGCAATATCATCTTCCGTAAACGCCTGGATGGTGTCGGTACACTGACTCCGGAGCTTGCCGTTTCACTGGGTTGCACAGGTCCGGTTGCAAGAGGCTCGGGTATTTCATGCGATGTCCGCAAACAGGCTCCTTATGATGTTTACGATCAGGTAGAGTTCAAAGAGATTCTTTTCTCCGGGGGAGATTGCATGAACCGTTACATGGTCCGGATGGAAGAGATGAAAGAGTCTATCTCCATCATCGAACAACTGATCGACCGCATACCGGAAGGTTCCTTCCGCAATAAATCCAAAGGAATGCTGAGGCTTCCGGAAGGAGAATACTATCAGCGGGTAGAGACTGCACGTGGTGAACTGGGTGTATATATTGTTGCCGATGGCTCTGCCAAACCCTGGCGTGTGAAATTCCGGACACCGAACTTCAGCAATCTGACGGCACTCAAACCTTTGTCAGTCGGTTCGAAAGTGGGAGATCTTGTGGCGATCATGTCGACACTCGACCTGATAATACCTGATATTGACAGATAAAAAACAAAAAGAAATGACAAGTTTACAAATAGATTTCACAGGTCTTATCCAATGGATCGGGCAAACATTGTCCGACTATCTGTCGCCGGGCTGGGCATTGGCTGTCGAGTTAATCCTTGCAGCCGTCGCCCTTATCGTAATGATCGTTGTCCTGGTTATTCTGATGATCTACGCCGAACGAAAGATTGCCGGTTTCATGCAGTTGCGTCTCGGACCGATGCGCGTAGGCTGGTGTGGCTCCGTGCAGGCTATCGCCGACGTATTGAAGCTGCTTCTGAAAGAGTGCGTTACACCGTTTAAGGCGGATAGGTTCCTCTTTGCCCTGGCGCCCTTCATCGTACTGACCACCAGCTTTCTGGCACTGGTTCCATTCTCCTATTCGCCGGGATTGCAGTTGTGGGATATCAATATCGGGGTACTTTACGTCACTGCCGTTTCATCGATCAGCGTGATCGGGGTGATGATGGCGGGATGGGCCAGTAACAATAAATATTCGCTATTGGGGGCTATGCGTAGCGGTGCACAGATCGTGAGTTACGAGCTTTCAGTCGGCATGTCGTTGATTGCCGTGATTGCCATGAGCGGCTCACTGTCGATTCTCGACATTATTAACTCGCAGGCCGACGGATGGTGGATTTACAAGGGACATATCCCGGCTATTATCTCTTTCATGATATTTATCATTGCCTCAACAGCAGAACTCAACCGTGCGCCCTTCGACCTGGCGGAAGCCGAGCAGGAGCTGACAGCCGGATTCCACACCGAATATTCAGGTATGCAGTTCGCCATGTTCTTTCTCTCGGAATACACCAATATGCTGATCGCCTCTATGATGGCTGCAACGGTATTTTTCGGAGGCTGGCAACCGCTCTACATTCACGGGCTCGACGGATTCAATGCAGCGATGGATTATATACCGGGATTTATCTGGTTCTTCGGTAAGGTATTCTTTGTGGTGTTCCTGATCATGTGGTTCCGCTGGACATTTCCACGTATCCGTATAGACCAGCTGCTTCGTCTGGAATGGAAATACCTGCTGCCCATCAGTATTGTCAATGTACTTATTGCAGCGACGGTTGCGGTATTCGAATGGTATATATAAACAGATAAAGGAGAATTGAAAATGAATAAATGCATAAACTATATATACTCTATCGGTGCAGCCATCGGGTCGCTGGGTAAAGGAATGTTCCGCACATTCAGCAGCATGGTGCATCCCAGCCGGATACTGACACAGCAGTATCCCGAAAACAGGGAAACGACACTCTATATTCCTGAACGCTTCAAGGCGGAACTTCATCTGATAGAGGATGAGAACGGTGAACTGAAATGCACAGCCTGTACCCTTTGCCAGACAGCCTGTCCCAACGATACGATCCAAATCAAAGTGGAGAAGGTGACTACACCGGAAGGAAAAAGCAAACGCGTTCTCAGCGAATACATCTACGACCTGGGACGTTGCACTTTCTGCGGCCAGTGCGTGGACTCCTGTAATTTCGGGGCACTGGAGATGACCAATCATTTTGAAAACAGTGAATATAACAAGCGGAAACTGGTGAAGTTCCTCAACGAGCATCACCTGCCCGCCAATAGAAAGGAGGAACAAATATGAATGCCGAAGCAGTTCTATTTTACGTACTTTCAGCAGGGATACTCACACTGGGTGCGCTCTGTGTATTCAGCCGGAGCATTTTCCGGTCGGCCGTCTTCCTGCTCCTCTGCCTGATAGGGGTAGCGGGGTTGTATATAATGATGGAGATGAACTTCGTGGCTGCCTTGCAGATAATGATCTATGTGGGAGGTATTGTGGTGCTTATCATCTTCTCCATCTTCCTGACCCACAATACAGGGGCGAAGTTGCCACTGCCTATTCCCCGGCGAATGTTCTGGGCATTGTTTCTGCCCTTCAGCGGTTTTATGCTGGTACTGTGGGTATTGTTGCACCATCCGTTCCGGTCGGAAACGATCTCCCCAAAGATACTCGACATCCATGAGATCGGACATCAGTTGTTCAATCTGAATGAATACGGCTACATCTATCCGTTCGAAATAGTCAGCGTCTTATTGCTGGCTGCCCTGATCGGTAGTATTGTAATAGCACAAAGTAATAAAAAGAAATAAGATTATGGAACAAATACCTCTTTCACATATACTGATATTGAGTTCGGCGCTCTTCTTCCTGGGAGCTTACGGCTTCTTTGCCCGCCGCAATCTGATTACGGTCCTGATGTCGACCGAATTGATCCTGAACAGTGTAAACATCAACTTTGTGGCATTCAATAAATATCTGTATCCGGATCAACTCGAGGGCGTCTTCTTCACGCTCTTTATCATTATAGTCGCGGCTGCGGAAGTGTCACTCTCGATAGCGATCATTATCAACCTCTACAGGAAATTCAAGACCATAGATATCGATGATACAACGACAATGAAATACTGACCGATATGAATAATTATGAACTATATACAGGATTGATCCTTCTACTGCCTCTGGCAGGGTTTATCACCTTGTCGCTGGCCGGTAAACGGTTCACTCCACGTGGGGCCGGCATACTGGCTACCCTGTTACTGGTACTGACCGCGTTACTGTCGTGGATAGTGGCTTATGGCTATTTCTTCGAGTTCGGCAAGCAGGCAGGTATTTACCAACCCTGCCGGCTAATGGATTTCGAATGGTTACCTTTCACCGATACGCTTTCGATCAATGTGGGCATAACCCTGACACCGATCATTGCGATGATGTTGGTCGTTATCCCGACCGTGTCGCTATTTGTCCACCTTTACAGCACCGGCTACATGAAGGGAGAAGAAAGGTTAGGGAGTTATTTCGCTTACCTGCAACTGTTCACCTTCTCCATGCTGGGGTTGGTGATGGCATTCAACATCTTCCAGGTTTACTTCTTCTGGGAATTGGTCGGCGTCTCTTCCTTCCTGCTGATCGGATTTTATTTTAAACTGCCTGCCGCTATTGCAGCTGCGAAGAAGGCCTTTATCGTCACCCGCTTTGCCGACCTGGGGTTCCTGATCGGTATCCTGATGCTTGGCGCGGGAGCCGGTTCGTTCGACATCGAACAAATTATCAGCCGGCTCACCGATCCGGGATCGGCTTACCTGACGGCCTTTACAAACGGCTCCTTTCTCGGCTTTTCTACATTGACATGGGCACTGCTCCTTGTCTTTGCCGGAGGTGCGGGTAAATCGGCAATCTTCCCCTTGCATGTATGGCTACCGGATGCTATGGAGGGTCCTACACCAGTCAGTGCCCTGATCCATGCAGCTACGATGGTCGTTGCCGGTGTCTTCCTGGTGGCACGGTTGTTTCCGGTTTATGCCATTTCGGCTCCGGCAGCATTGGAAGTGATAGCCATACTCAGTGCTTTTACGGCTTTGTTTGCTGCAATAATAGCTTGTACACAGACCGAGTTAAAAAAAGTGCTGGCTTATTCTACGATCTCACAGATCGCCTATATGTTACTGGCACTGGGTGTTGCCGGATGGGGCAAAGAAGCGGCCGAAGGATATACAGCTTCGATGTTCCATTTATTTACGCATGCATTCTTCAAAGCAGCTCTTTTCCTCTGTGCCGGAGTTATTATCCACATCGTTCATTCGGGAAAACTGGAAGATATGGGAGGGCTGCGAAAGAGCCTGCCCATTACACACATCGCTTTTCTGTTGGCGGCTTTGTCTATCTCCGGATGTCCGTTCCTGTCGGGTTTCTTCAGTAAGGAAGCGATTCTGGCAGCTGCATGGACAAGCCATCCGGTCTTATATGTTGTCGCTCTGGTCACCAGCGGACTGACTGCTTTCTATATGTTCCGCATCTATTTCCTTGTCTTCTTCAATAAGAAAGCAACGGAGGAAAAAGCACATGAACCCTGGCAGATGGCTTTACCGCTGATCGTACTGACCATCGGTACTGTATTTGCAGGATATATTCCTTTCGGCGAGCTGGTCAGTGCCGATGGGATACCGTATAAGCTACACGTAAGTGTCTTGTCGAGTCTTTTACCTGTATCTGCCGCGCTGATCGGGATTCTGGCAGCAGCCTCATTCTATGCCGTACGCAATGACCGGCCGGCTGCGTTTGCAAAGGGCCTGGGGGGCTTTTATCAATGGGCCTACCATAAGTTTTATATAGATACCGTGTACTTGTTCTTCGCCAAACAGGTGATGGATAAAGGATTCGGAGGCCTGTTCTCTTTTATAGACACCCGTGTCATACAGGGAACTCTTAACGGACTGGCGGAAGGAAGCTATTCTTTCAGTGTGCTGATCAAACGGATGCAATCCGGCCGTATCCAGACATACGGCTTCTTCTTCCTCGGAGGTATTCTTTTGATGGCCGTATTACTAATCATTCAATACATTTGATAAAATGGACTTACTAACGATACTTTTACTTATACCCGGTATTACGCTCGTCCTGTTATTCCTCGCCAAGGGACAACAGGCAGTCCGAAAGACAGCCATGGCCGGTGGAGCCGTACAGTTACTCTATACAATCTTCCTCGCCTATCGTTTCATACAGGAAAAGGTCGCGACAGGCAATACAAGCGGGTTACTCTTTAATGACTCGTTCAACTGGTTCGAACCGCTGAACATCAATTTCAGCTACGGGATCGACGGTATCTCGCTGCTGATGATACAGCTTACCGCACTGGTCGTATTCAGCGGCATACTGGTCTCCGGGAATATCCGGGAACAATCCAAAGAGTTTTATGTCCTACTTACGCTGCTGGGCTTCGGGGCTTACGGCTTCTTTATAGCAACAGACTTATTCATGCTTTTCTTCTTCCTGGAGATCGCTGTTATCCCGAAATACCTGCTTATCGGTATCTGGGGATCAGGTGCACACGAAAAGAATGCCATGAAACTGGCACTGATGCTGATGGGTGGTTCAGCACTGGTCTTTATCGGCATTGTCATGCTCTACTTCTTCAACGGGGATGTCTCCGGCCATTTCACCTGGAATTTGCAAGAGCTGGCTCAGACGCATCTGCCTGTATATTACCAACGACCGTTGTACCTATTGACCTTTATAGGCTTCGGTGTATTCACAGCTCTCTTTCCTTTTCATTCCTGGGCTCCGGACGGTCACTCATCGGCACCAACTGCCGCCTCTATGTTCCTGGCAGGCGTTTCTATGAAGTTGGGAGGATACGGATGTCTGCGGGTAGCCACCTTCCTGTTTCCCGAAGCAGCCGACGAATTATCATGGATATTCATCATTCTTGCTTCAACCGCTATCCTATATGGGGCCATCGTTACCTTAAAACAAAAAGACCTGAAGTATATGAATGCTTTCTCGTCTGTCAGCCACTGCGGATTTGTCATCTTAGGTATTGCAATGCTTACCCGCACGGCTATCACGGGAGCAGTGATGCAAATGGTTTCACATGGAGTAATGACAGCCCTCTTCTTCGGTGTGATCGGTATGATCTATCAACGCACACATACCCGGCAGATCAGCGAACTGGGAGGAGTGCTTTATCAGGCTCCGTTCATCGGTTCCGCCTTCCTGATCGCCGGACTCTGCTCACTGGGGTTGCCGGGGATGAGCGGTTTCGTTTCCGAAATGACGATCTTCGTCGGTTCCTGGGAACGAGCGGGGATTTTCTACCGGGTCGCAACTTTAATAGCCTGCTCATCTATCGTGATTACAGCCGTATATATCCTGCGGGCAGTAGGCTCGGTTATCTGGGGAGAAGTACGCAATAAGGCAGTCAAAAACATGACAGATGCAACCCCCTCAGAGAGACTCGCATCAGTCCTGCTGATAGCTGCTATCTTCCTGATCGGAACATGTCCTTTTTGGGTGATTCGTTTGATCGACAGCGACAGTCTTGTTATTGCTCAACGGTTACTGACACAGGCTTTTCAATATTAACTTATAAAACAAAAGATTATGAGTATCGAACTCTTCACCATATTACGATTTGAACTGATAGTATGTGTCCTGATCTTTCTTCTGTTGGTCATGAAACTGATGGATGCGGATAAATCGTGTAAACAACTGCTGTGGACGGTCAATATTCTCCTGTTCATTAATTTTGCAGCCAGTTTCTTGCATATTCCGACAGCGACATTATTCAATGGGTTCTTCCGGACCAACGACCTGATCGAATTAGAGAAAACGATCCTTAACCTGGGTGTTCTGCTAATCCCTTTGCTGGCTTCCCGCTGGCTCTACAAACATGCAGAGATCAGCATCGAGTTTTATATCCTGATGCTTAGCAGCTTGTTAGGTGGCTTTATTACATTGTCGAGCGGCCATGTACTGATGTTGTATCTGGGAATAGAGATTTCAACCATTCCTATTGCTGCCCTGGCAAACTTCAATAAGCATGAACGACGTTCGTCGGAAGCAGGCATTAAGTTTATCCTCTCTTCCGCTTTTTCTACAGGAATGCTTTTATTCGGGATATCCTTACTGTATGGAGCTTACGGTAACCTTGGTTTCGACTATTTACAGGCGAACCTGACACCTAATTTATTGACGCTGCTGGCTTTTACCTTTATGATGGGCGGCTTCTTCTTCAAGATGTCGGCAGTTCCATTCCACTTATGGGCAGCCGATGTGTACGAAGGTGCACCGATGGCTGTCACCAGTTACCTGTCAGTCGTATCCAAATGTTCCATCGTATTTGTTTTCGTATCCATCCTGATGACTGTATTCCAGCATTTGTCCGGCGAATGGCTTGAGATTATATCGGTAGTAGCCATCCTGAGTATGACAGTCGGTAACTTGTTTGCCATGCGCCAGCAAAATCTGAAACGTTTACTGGGATTCTCCTCCATCTCACAGATAGGATTCGTATTGGTAGGTATTACAGGTAACAGTATCCTGGGACTCGATTCCACCCTCTACTTCATGCTGATCTATGTACTGAGTAACATCTGTTTCTTCGGTGTACTCGGAGCCGTTGCCGATGCGACAGGCAAAGAAGATTTGAATTCATTCAAAGGCTTCTACCGCACAAATCCGTTCCTGGCTTTAATGATGGGGGTCAGTCTGCTTTCACTGGCGGGTGTACCTCCCACTTCCGGATTCTTCGGAAAGCTGTTCCTGCTGGCCTCCGCCATGGGTGACAGGATGTACATCCTGATTCTTTTTGCAGGAATCAACCTCGTACTTTCGCTTTATAACTATCTGCGTATCATCAAATACATCTTTATCGATACGCCTGAAGATCGGTTATGCGTCGGCAGGACAAAGGTAATGACAGCCACACTGATGTTTTGCTGCATTGCCATTCTTTGTATCGGATTTATCTCTTCCGTTTACCAGTATATCGACTGGGCAGGAAGGTTGACATTCTAATGTATTAAAAAAGAAAAGGCTGATAAGGATACGGACAAACTCCTTATCAGCCTCATTATGCCTAAAAATATGTCTCTTCCCTATACGAGTAAATCATAAATAGTTTATATTTACAGCAGGAAACAAATATATTAGTAACCACCTAATAGACTATTTATGAAACGGATTCTACTATTTTGCCTGATCTGCATTATGCATTCATCCGGCCTCGTTGCCCAGATAGACAGTACACAGTTCCTGTTAAAAGGTTTTCAGGATGGATATGTATTTTATAAAGACGGACGGCAATTCCGTGTCCCAATGAATTACAGTCTATTAATCAAAAAATTCCTGTTTATCGATCAAAATGACAATAATAATATAAAAGAATTCCTGGAACCGGAAATGGTTGCAACAATCAAGATCGGCGAAAGAATCTTTCTTCCGACCAAAGACGGAGCTACGGAAGTATTGCAAATGAACCCTCCTATTTTTGTCCAATATAGAGGCTCGATGCGTTGGGAAGGGAAAAACGTCGGATATGGCGGACGGTCCGAGACCTCAGCCGTAGACTCATACTCAAGCTTCCAGTCCGGAAATACCGTACATAAACTGGAAACGGAAAAACTGATTTTAACCCGGATCGATAAGATATTCCGGATCGAACGAAATGGAAAGCAATACCGTTTTATCAATGAAAAACAATTCCTGAAAGCCTTTCCGGAAAAGAAAGAAGTCTTGAAAGAATATATCAAAAAGAATGATTTCGACTTTAATGCGATAGATGATGTCTTACAGGTATATAACTATGCTACTGCTCTTTAGACAGCGGTAATATAAAGACAAAACATGCACCGGCAGTATAGGAGGCATCTATATAAACATCTCCCCCCAAACGGGTGGAAATTGCTTTACATATTGGTAAACCCAGACCGGCTCCCTGTTTAAAATCATTCACTTTTTCAAACCGGTCAAAAATAATCTTTCGCTTATCCAACGGAATGCCACATCCTGTATCGCTCACAGAGAAGCAAATCCTCTTATTTATCTCATCCACCTTATAATCCAGACGGATCTCTCCTTCTTCCGTAAATTTGGCAGCATTTGTCAGTAGATTCATTAGCAACTGTTGCAAACGAAGCGGATCGGTACTCATAAAATAAGGAGCATCAGAACAGGTGAAAACAATTTTTACTTTCAGATTAACCCGATGCCGCATCGCATCCAATGCATGCCGACAGCATGCATGAATATCTACTACCTGATAATATAACGTAAAATTATCAGCCTCCAAACGGGATAGGTCAAGCACATCACTAACAAGATTCAACAACAAATCTGAATTATTATTGATGATCTGTATATATTCTGTCCGCTCCTCTTCCGACGAATCGGCCAACAAACCGGTAAAACCAACGATCGCATTCAAGGGTGTACGTATCTCATGACTTACATTGGCAATAAAATTACTTTTCATCCGGTCTGCATTTTCAGCCTTTTCCCTTGCAAATTCCAGATTACGATTTGTCTCCTTTAAGACTTCTTTCTCATGTTCCTGCACATTTTTCAAGCGATGTATACGCAAAGAATATCGTATTAAAAAGATAAGTAAGACTGCCAAAATACTGGAAAACACAACCAACAGGATTAATTGAACCTGTTTATTTTTCAACTCCTGTTTCTGAATTAAAAGAACTTGCTCTTGTTTTTCACGCTCATTTAATTGTCGTAAAGAGCGAAGTTGATCTACCTGGGACAAATAGGCATTGAGTTTTTTCTCTTTATAAACATTCAACAATTGCCGGCTGGTTTCCAAAACGGATTTCTTATCTCCCTTAGCTTTTAATATATTGATTCTCAATTGAAGAACTTCATCATCTCCTTCCTCGATAGGCTTAAGTTCCCAAAGAGCTTGGTCATACTTTTTTATCATAAAGTAGTAATGCCCCATCGCAAACTTATTAATTGCCCATACGAATCCACGTAACGCATCTTTATAAAGCACCTGCTTCTGAATGGCTTCAACAGCTTCTTCTTTTTTACCTTGTAAAGAGTACATCCATATTCTGTATGAATACAGAAAACAACGAGAATATCTGGAATCATAACTCGATACATTTGCAATCGATTCTATCTTTATCAAAGTCTCCTCATAATAATCCAATAAAAGTTCTGCTTTGGTGAATTCCGATTGATAAATATAAGTCCGTACCAGACTTTCTGCCACCTGTAACTTATATCCTAACTGATTGTCTTCTTTATTCAGAAGAGATAAACAAGTTTCTAAATTTGAGATCGCATCCTCGTATCGTCTCGACAACATATAGATCAAGCCTAAATTCTCACTGGATAAAATCAGCCCTCTTATACTACCTGTCTTTTCCGCTAATAGGCGCTGACTGACAGCAATACTCATTGCCGATTCCAACCTGAAGTTTTCACCCGACATATATACACGACACAGATAGTTATATACTTGGAATTGATATTCGACAGCCCTGTTATCTTTTTGCCCTATCGAATCGAGCCTATTGGCCCAAAACACCAAACTGTCAACATCTTTCTTAATGGCATAATATTTACTAATGGAACTCATTGCACGATAACAACAGTCAAGAGAGTCCGCTTGATTTGCAACCTCAATCAGCTGTTTCCAATAGGTTACCTCTTCCTGTTTTCCTGTATTCAGTATAGCCAGTTTTTGTAAAACTTCGATTTTTTCATTCGCGTTATTCAGCTTTGATAAAACATGCAATAAACTATCCTGGTTTTGCTGCAAAACAGCACTTGCTTCAGATGCCTGGATTCGCCAGACGGTCAGAAAAAGAAGCAAGACAGTGATCATCAAGCAATCAATTATGTTAATCTCTGTTACTTTCATTTGTCATCTGCATTTCTGAAAAAGGTAACTCAAAAATAAAACGGGCCCCTTGTGTATAAAGCGGGTCGAGATACAAGCGACCTGCAAAACGGTCAGAAATAGCTCTGCAAATAGACAAGCCCAATCCAGCACCTTGTTTGAATTCATTCAACTTTTGGAAGCGATTGAATATTATTTTCTGTTTATCAGGAGGAATGCCGCAACCGGTATCCGTGACGATGAACTTAATCAAACGACCAGCCTCATCCACCTGATAATCCAAATGTATTTCTCCCTCTTCCGTAGATTTCGCCGCATTCGTCAACAAATTTACCAGTAATTGTTGTAAACGGAGCGGGTCGGTACTCATAATATAAGGCGCATTTGAATAGGTAAAAACAATATTTACACCGGGATTCACCCGATGCCGGATGGTAGTCAGCGCATGTTGACAACACTCTTGAATATCAACTTCCTGGTAATGTAACATAAAATTATCGGCCTCCAGGCGGGATAAGTCAAGAACATCGCTAACGAGGTTCAATAGCAGTTCTGAATTATTATTAATGACCTGCATATATTCGGTGCGCTCTTCTTTGGTTGAGTCACCCAACAGACTTGTAAAACCAACAATAGCATTCAAAGGCGTACGTATCTCGTGGCTGATATTCGCAATGAAATTACTTTTCATTTTGTCAGCCTTTTCTGCCCGTACTCTTGCTACTTCCAGATTTTCATTAGTTCTCATCAATGCAGATTGTTCCTTCAAAAGGATATTCTTTAATTTCCGGGTACGAATTAAATAACGAAACCAGAATAAAAGAGATAAAAACAAAATGAAGGCAAAAATAATTAATGCAATTAATTGTGAATGTTTATTGTCCAGCTCCTTCTGTTGCAAAGAAAGCTTTTGAATTGCTTTATCATCTTCATTTGACTTCTGAATAGAACGAAGTTGATCAATCTGTTTTATATAAGCTTGCTTATTTTGAGATTTTCTAAAATTCAAAAACTGCTGATAGATATTTAAGGCCTCCTGCTTCTTCCCCATTGCCATATAAATAGCCGCTCTTAAGTCGAAAACCGGAGCTTCCAGATCGGTTTTTTCATTGATAAACTCCAAGGCTTTCGGATAATCTTTCAATAGATAATAATAACTTGCCATTGCCAGATTATAAGCAGGTAATATGTAAGATTTAGATATATACTCTTTATGCGGTTGCAAGCGTTTAATAGCCGCTTCAACCTTTTCCTGTATGCCAATTTCGGAATAAAGTCTTATCCGATAAGTTTCCAAAATAGCACGAGCCTCACCTGCACGATAAGTTTTATACCTTGCCTTATCACTTGCTTCAATTTTTGATAGAACATCTTCATAATCATTCAGTGCCACTTCAGCCTTCTGATACTCCTTCAAATATAAACAGGAACGAATCAGACATTCATTCACCTGCACTTCATAAATATATTCATCTCCTAACTGCTTTAATATAAAGATACAATTCGCAAATGCTTTAGCAGATTTTTCAAAGCACTCGGTAACCATATAAATTAATCCCCAGTTTTCATTACAACAAGCAAGACCCAACTGGAAGTTTGCTTTTTCCGCCCAAATTTGCTCTTTAACAGCCTCATTCATTGCCAGCTCAAACTCTCCCCGAATTACATATAAACGACAAAGTGCATTATGTGTTTGAAACAAATCTAACGGATACTCTTTACGAACGTTTGTAATAGAATCAAACTTATTTACCCAATAAACCAGTGTATCTAACTCATAAATATTCGTATAATAACGACTTATGTAATATAGTGCTTCATAACTTTTGTTTATGGAATCTGCTTTGCAGGCCATCTCATACATTTTTATGGAATAGAGTCCCTCTTCGGGGGTATATCTTGATAATAATATCAAATCGTAGTATATTCCAATCTGTTGAGCAGGTTGTTCTGTTTTTGAAAGAAGTCCCAACAGACTATCTTTCTTGTGCTTCATAGGATCACCTTCGTTAGCCTTCAATAACAATGTACTAAAGAACGAACAGAGTAAAAAGAATACCTTAAAGGCTTCCCTTTTCCAAATAACTATTAAAGTAATTCTTTTCATATTACTTTACCCTGCCAGTGGAAGTTTAAAAACAAACCGGGCTCCTTTTATATAAGATGAATCTATTGAAACGGAGCCACCTAAACGACGAGCAATTTCACTACATATCGGTAATCCCAGACCTGCACCTTGTTTAAAATCATCCACTTTCTCAAATCGGTTAAATATAGAGTCCTGTTTTTCCAAAGGTATACCACAACCGGTATCAGTTACAGAAAATATAAGCTCCTGAGACTCCTTATCTATTCTGTAATCCAGATTAATTTCCCCTTCTTCCGTATACTTAGCGGCATTAATCAATAAGTTTGCCAATAATTGCTGAAGCCGTGAAGGATCCGTACGTAAAATTAGGGGGGTATCCGGATGGGTAAAAGTCAGTTTAACACCTTTAGCCAACCTATGGCTAATCGAACTTAAAACTTCCTGGCCACAACTCCGGACATCAACATCCTGGATGTCCAATGTAAAATTGTCCGCTTCCAGTTTGGACAAGTCCAATACATCGTTAACCAGTTTCAACAATAAATCGGTATTTATATTAATAATATTGATAAATTCTGCCTGTTCTTCTTCCGTCACGTCATTCAACAGAGCGGAGAAGCCTACAATGGCATTCAACGGAGTACGTATCTCATGACTAACATTGGCGACAAAAGTGGTCTTCATCTGATCGGCCTTTTCTGCCTTCTCTTTTGCCACCTGCAAATATTCCGTCGACTCTTTCAATGAAAGTTGCTCCCTTTCAAGTACATTTTTTAATTTCCTTATCTTCAATGCATAACGAACAACTCCGATCAGGAGCACGATCAAGACACATACAAATATCAAGGATACAACCAGCAACTCCTGTTTATGAGCAATCTCTATCTTCTGGCTTTGCAATAACTGTGTTTGCTTTTCCTTTTCAATCAACTCATGCAAAATACGTAACTGGTCGATCTGACGTGTATAAGCCGATATATTCAAATTTTCTATATATTTCAAAACCTCGTCATACATCTCAATAGCTTCGTCCAACTTCCCTGCAGCCACCAACACCTTGATCTTTTCTTCTAAAGGCTCTAATGAATAGTCTACCGCCAGTGTTTTATTTACATACTTCAGGGCCAGTGGATAATTACCTATATAATAATAATAACGAGTCATAGCAAGGTAATAAACAGATGTATAACCGGGGGCATACGTTTCGTTCATATACAAGGTAGCTTTTTGAACCATCTCAACAGCCTTCTCCTTCTGACCTTTTGCAACATAGCAATTCAGGTAATATGAATAAAGCATACAATAAGAAGCCTTTTCAAACGTCCGATCATCCAACGGATTTGCCAGAAGAATACCTTTCTCCAATACGGAACTATAAAAATCGAGCATTACCTCCATCTTATCCAACTCATGTATGTGTAAATAGGCTGCAGCCAGATAAGACATAATCTGGACTTCCCATACAGGTGCATCTTTTTTCTCTTTCAACAATGCCTGACTCTTCTCTAAAGGAGGAATTGCTTCCTCATCACGTCCGATCATCAGATAAATCAATCCTATGTTTTCATTACAGGCTATGATTCCATTTTTATAACCGAGATCTTCCACTTCACGCAAAAGATTGACTGCCTGATTCATCGCTATCTCATACTCTGCATTTGAAATATAGTATCGACATACGCAATCACGCAGATCAAACGAGGCATATTTTAGTTCATGATGTTTATGAGCAATAGAATCAACCGTTGCCAAAGTAGATAATATGCTATCGAGCTGATTCGAATTACAGTAATAATGTCCCAAGGAAACAGATGCTTTGCAGAATGCATCGATAGAATCATTCTCTAAAGATACTTTCATAAGCATCTTCAGATATTTCTCTTCGTTGGAGGTTGATTTATTTAAAAAGACCAATTTACGGTACAATTCGATTTGTCCGCCCGGATCTGTTGTATTATCCAAAACATAACACAAACTGTCTGTCATTTCATGATACCTGTCATTATCCGCCTTTACACAGCATAAATTAAAGCAAAATAAAATTAACAATATAAATACATATTGACTACAAGCTCTTTTTATCTTCATACTAGTGATGACGGTACATTTTTCAGACAAATAAGCTACAATGATCGTAAATAAAAATGAGACAGGCAAGTTTTCCATTGAAAAGAAAAGGCGATATATTAATATACATCGCCTTTACCCAATAATATTTTATTTCGAATTAACGTCCTTGACGTTTGCGCTCTGTTTCATCCAAAATAACTTTACGCATACGCATATAGTTCGGAGTTATTTCCACATATTCGTCGGCCTTGATATATTCCAAAGCATCTTCCAAACTGAAAACAATAGGAGGAGCTAATGATACTTTATCATCCGAGCCGGAAGCACGCATATTGGTCAACTTCTTTGATTTCGTTACATTAACAACCAGGTCACCATCTTTAGTATGCTCACCAACTACCTGGCCGGCATAAACTTCTTCCTGCGGAGAAATAAAGAAACGACCGCGGGACTGCAGGTTGTTCAATGCGTAAGCAAATGCCGTACCCGTTTCCATTGCGATGATCGAACCATTGCTACGACGCTCAATCTCACCTTTCCATGGTTGATATTCAAGGAAACGGTGTGCCATGATCGCTTCACCTGCGGAAGCTGTCAGAACAGCATTGTTCAAACCGATAATACCACGTGAAGGGATATTGAATTCAAGATGCATACGATCGTTCTTGCTTTCCATCATGGTCATCTCTCCCTTACGCTTTGTTACCATATCGATAATACGGCTGGAAGATTCTTCCGGAAGATTGATAGTCAGCTGTTCAATCGGTTCACATTTTACACCGTCGATTTCTTTGATAATAACCTGCGGCTGGCCAACCTGCAATTCGTATCCTTCACGACGCATCGTCTCGATCAATACAGACAAGTGAAGTACGCCACGACCGTACACCAACCATGAGTCGGCAGAGTCGGTCGGAACTACGCGAAGAGCCAGGTTCTTATCCAACTCTTTCTGCAGACGTTCGAATATATGACGTGATGTTACGAATTTACCATCTTTCCCGAAGAACGGAGAGTTGTTGATAGTAAACAACATAGACATTGTCGGTTCATCGATAGCAATGGTGGGCAGTGGTTCCGGTTCGTTGATATCCGCAATCGTTTCACCGATCTCGAATCCGTCGATACCAATCACGGCACAGATATCTCCTGACTGTACCGAATCGACTTTCGTACGCCCCAGTCCTTCAAAAATATCCACTTCCTTAATTTTAGATTTCACCATTGAGCCGTCACGCTTACAAAGCATCACATCCTGTCCTTCTTTAAGTTCGCCACGGTGAACACGTCCTACGGCGATACGTCCTACATATTTGGAGAAGTCCAACGATGTGATCAACATCTGGGGAGTACCTTCCAATACCTTGGGTTCCGGTATATGTTCAATGATAGCATCCAGTAATGCGAAAATATCTTCAGTAGGCTTCTGCCAGTCTTCCGACATCCAACCTTGCTTGGCTGAACCGTAAATAGTGGGGAAATCCAACTGTTCTTCCGTTGCATCCAGGCTGAACATCAGGTCGAATACCATTTCCTGTACTTCCGACGGACGGCAGTTAGGCTTATCTACCTTATTAATAACAACGATCGGTTTTAAACCTAATTGAATTGCTTTCTGAAGAACAAAACGTGTCTGGGGCATCGGACCTTCAAAGGCATCCACCAATAACAGGCAACCATCGGCCATGTTTAGTACACGTTCTACTTCACCACCGAAGTCGGCGTGACCCGGGGTATCAATAATATTGATTTTGCAATCCTTATAATTAATAGATACATTCTTTGCGAGAATAGTGATACCTCGTTCCCGTTCCAGATCATTATTATCCAGGAACTGATCCGGCTCTGCCTGTCCTTCACGGAAAAGCTTACCGGCTAATAACATCTTATCCACAAGCGTCGTTTTGCCGTGGTCTACGTGCGCGATAATCGCGATGTTTCTGAGTTTTTGCATCGAAGACTAATTTATTGGCTGCAAAAGTACGATATTTTTACGATATGTATGTGATATTCATGTTGCAAAATATAAAAAAGACGATGAAAATTGTTGCCAGACAAAAAAGTTATGCATATCTTTGTCGCCGCTTAGATAATATAGTATCAATTTATTAAAGTAAAAAGAATCATGTATTTAGATTCAACAAAGAAAAAAGAATTATTCGAAAAGTATGGCAAGTCAGCTGCTGACACAGGTTCTGCAGAAAGCCAGATCGCTCTGTTCACAGTACGTATTGCACACTTAACAGAACACTTGAAAGCTAATCACAAAGATTATAGCACTGAAAGAGCTCTGAAAATGTTGGTTGGTAAACGTCGTCGTTTATTGGATTATCTGATCAAGACTGATATCGAAAGATATCGTTCTATCATCAAAGAGCTTGGTATCAGAAAATAAGAAACTACTTCTCCGGAAGTTCACAAAAGGGTAACTCGGTGACGGGTTACCCTTTTTTTCTTTCAGTAAATTGCATTAGGAAATGAAATATTAATGTAAATTTGCGGCGTTTAGTTACAAATTAAAAGATATACTAATAAAATCATACTTATGGGAAACAACAAAATTATCGGAGCCAAGATAAAAAGTATCCGTGATTCTAAACAACTTTCCATCGAAGAGGTGGCTGAACGTTCCGGCCTGAGTGTAGAACAGATCGAACGCATCGAAAGCAATATAGATTTCCCTTCGCTGGCACCACTCATCAAAATAGCACGGGTACTGGGTGTTCGTCTGGGTACATTCCTTGATGACCAGTCTGAATTAGGCCCGGTAATCTGCCGTAAAAAAGACAGTAACGATTCAAACAGCATCGGTTTCACCAATAATTCAATGGAAAACCGTAAGCATATGGAATATCATTCTCTATCGCAGGATAAATCAGGACGCCATATGGAACCGTTCCTGATCGACGTTGCTCCGTCGGAAGAGGGTGTCGATTTTGTCCTTTCGACTCATGAAGGGGAAGAATTCATATATGTACTTGCAGGCGTACTCGAAATAAACTACGGAAAGAATACATATATCCTGGAAGAAGGCGACAGTATTTATTACGATTCGATCGTTGCACACCATGTACATGCCGCAGCCGACAGTACAGCTAAAATACTTGGAGTTGTTTATACTCCATACTAATTGAACAAAGGATATGGAAATACAATTGCAAGATAAAACACTGGGGCAATGGCTCGAACACTGGGCCGAAACGATCCCGGACAAAGAATATCTGGTTTATTCAGACCGTGACCTGCGTTTCACCTGGAAAGAGTTCAACAAACGTGTAGACCGGATGGCAAAAGGTATGTTGTCCATAGGCATCGAACACGGCACACATGTAGGTATCTGGGCAACCAATGTACCAGACTGGCTGACATTCCTTTACGCTGCCGCTAAAATTGGAGCTGTAGCCGTTACAGTCAATACGAATTATAAGCAGAATGAGCTCGAGTTCCTAGTAGAGAACGCGGATATCCATACAATGTGCATCACCGACGGTGTCTTCGACGGAAGTTATATCGACATGATGTATGCTATGCTTCCCGAGCTGAAAGAGTCACAACGTGGTTACCTGAAAAGCAAACGTTTCCCGAAACTGAAAAATGTTGTTTATATCGGGCAGGAGAAATATCGAGGCATGTATAACACACCGGAATTGCTATTGCTAGGCGAAAACATCAGCGACGATAAACTGAAAGATGCCAAGAAACTCGTCAATTGCCACGATGTAGTCAATATGCAATATACATCCGGTACGACAGGTTTCCCGAAAGGTGTCATGCTGACGCACTATAATATAGCCAACAACGGTTTTCTGACCGGTGAGCATATGAAGTTCACGACCGAAGACAAGCTTTGTTGTTGCGTTCCCCTCTTCCACTGCTTCGGCGTAGTATTGGCTTCCATGAATGTACTGACACATGGTTGCACGCAAGTGATGGTCGAAAAGTTCGATCCGCTGGTGGTGTTGGCATCTATCCACAAAGAAAGATGTACGGCACTCTACGGCGTTCCGACCATGTTCATTGCCGAACTCAACCACCCGATGTTCCCGATGTTCGACCTGACTTCGCTCCGTACCGGTATCATGGCGGGCTCGCTTTGCCCGGTGGAACTGATGCGCCAGGTAGAAGAGAAAATGTTTATGAAGGTAACCAGTGTATACGGTTTGACAGAAACATCGCCTGGTATGACCCATTCCCGCATTGATGATCCGGTAGAAGCACGCCACAATACAGTTGGCCGCGACTTTGAATTTACGGAAGTACGCGTCATCGACCCCGAGACCGGTGAAGAATGTCCGGTTGGTGTACAGGGGGAAATGTGTAATCGTGGTTACAACAATATGAAAGGATACTATAACAATCCTGCCGCGACTGCCGAGGTAATCGATAAAGAAGGCTTCCTCCATAGTGGTGACCTGGGTATAAAAGATGAAAACGGTTACTACCGAATCACCGGCCGAATCAAGGATATGATCATCCGTGGTGGCGAAAACGTTTACCCGCGTGAGATAGAAGAATTCCTTTATCACCTGGAAGGCGTGAAAGACGTCCAGGTGGCCGCCGTTCCGTCCAAGAAATACGGAGAAGAAGTAGGTGCGTTTATCATCCTGCATGAAGGTGTTACTATGACTGACGATGTGGTAAAGGATTTCTGCCGTGGAAAGATCGCCCGTCATAAGATACCGAAATACATCTTCTTCGTCGATACCTTCCCGATGACCGGTAGCGGAAAGATACAGAAGTTCAAACTGAAAGATCTCAGCCTCAAGTTACTGGCCGAACAAGGTATTACTCCGGTATAAAACAAGAATATATTAAAACAGATGGCTTTTGCCTGATAAAAATAGCCGTTGGCCAACGGCTATTTTTATCAGGCAATATACCGTCTTCAGTTCAGGTCAGAACACAAGACTGCGAAACATAGTTTCCTGTCCAATGCGGAATGATTTTTTATAAATCGGTTATGGGAATCGCTTTAACACTTTGAGTTCCACGATCTACCACAAGCAAAGTTCCACGGGAAACCGTTATTTTTTCAGGATTTGTGAAAGAAGCAGTATAGTTTTGCAGCAACTTACCATTAGACGGGGCTATTTCCCATAGTTCAGACTGTTTACTATTGATACGCAAAGTTACAAATAATCGATTATCAACAAAAGCCAATGATTGCGGCGCATTTTCGAAACCAAGAGATACGTTGTTATACATGAAGCCACTATTACCTTCTCGTATGTTTTTCGGGTCGAAAATATGGATTTTCTTCGTGTTTTGAGCGGTTACGTATATGAGCCCCTCTTCGTTAACTGCAATTCCATATGTTCCGGCAGCTTCTTTTAGATTGACACTTCGACTGTAAATAGGAATCCGTCGTGCCGTCCCGGATTGAACGTCATTTTCCAAAACGACGACCAGTTTACGTTTATCCCGGATCAGGATGCTACCTTGACTGGCTGCCACATCAAAAGCATGTACAGTCTGATAACCGCCTTCTCCCCAAGCCCCAGTTCCGATACATGTTATAAATTCATATGTGGAAGCATCGAATACATCCGTTCGACTTCCTGCATTTGTCACATATATCTTATTGAAAGAACGGGTCACACCAGTAGGTTCTCCGGCAAAAGTCTCTTCTGTATTATTATCTGTCCATTTCCGAATACTCCGTATATGACGGATACCGGAAGAAACGTCGAAAATTTCGAGACTGTAATGACCGGGAGCACTGTTGGCCACATAGAGTGTATTTTGATACAAGTGAACGGCTTTAGGTTGAAATGTTTCGACTGTCGCTCCCGGAACATCCAGTACGGAAATGGTGAAAGAAAGCGGAGAGCCTTCATTGCCTGCTTTATCTGTTTCTGTAAAAGGAATACTAAGTCCGCCATCTATGGCATCCAGCTCCGGATCTTCAATGATATAAGCAGAAGCGGTATAGATATTTTTATTTTCTATCAAGTTCTTGTTTCGCCTTGTATGCAAGAAACGGCGTGAATAAACCGGTAATTTCTTTTCCCTGGATAGTTGCGAATACACTTTCATACAAACAGTCGGGAATCCCCCTTCCGCCGGATAATAAGTCATATTGCCACTGTGTCCGTAGCCGAGACAATGTGCCATTTCGTGATAGGGGGTATCACTCCCGTTAGCATCGTCGGCATAATGGGTCAGATAAACATATTCACCTAATCCGTAGGTATTTCCTCCTCCCAGTCCTACCACATTCACGACACGTCCGAAACAAAACCCTGAATGATTAGTGATTTGTTTTTTCAAAATGTTGATGTCAACAATATTTCCATTATTAATCAGTTTTCCCTTCCATTTATCTAACTCTTGTTCAAACAAAGAAGTGGAGAACATTGCTGCCATATTCAGGGACAGGGCTACCGCTTCACGGGCAAGATGTGGGCCAAAACTCCCCCAGTTGGAACCGGAATATTTGCCAAACCAGATGTTCCATTTAGGTTTGACATTGATCATGCCTTGATAAACCGGATCGACAGACTCGATCCTGAATTTAAAATCTTCAGCACTGATATCGGGAGTTGCCGATACAATCACTTCTTCACCCTCTCGGGTAGAATAGATTTTATCGTTATTGATAAAAGGTATCTTTATCCGGAATTCCTGAAAAGGATGTATATGTGTAAATTCCGCGAATCGCAATTCCTTTTCATATCCTTCTACGGTCGCCCATATGATTACATTTTTGATTCCTCTCGGGCAATAAAAGCGGAAAAGAAATTCTTGGTTTTCGGTTACAGAAATTTGTAAAGGTGTGTTTACACGAAAACTGCGTTGATTGCGGTTGAAAAGTAAACTGTCTGGTTCGCCATCCTGCAAAATATAAGCTGTATTGTCAGAATTATAATCACTTTCTGACATTTGGATAAGGCCGTATTTACTTTCTGTCGGCTCATCATTGTCATTATTATCTGTACATCCGGAAATGAGAATAAAACCAATAATCACCCCTAATACCCTGGTGATATCATCCCTTAATTTGATACTCATAACTATAAAACCCTATTTGTATTTTCGACCCGCAAAATTACAAATTTATTACAGGTAATTAGCGTGTTATATAATACAGCGAGGGCAAACGCTGCAAAATTCACTACTACTCAACTAATTACAGGAGTCCCTTCTAAATAAAATTACAGGGAGATTACGGGATGAATATCTTTGTCCGTGCAATTCCTCCCCACAACCCAATAATTTGTTATCTTTGCCTCACATTTAAAATAATTAGTATTTATGTCACAATTATTTCCAACTAATCTGCCTTATAAAGTGGCAGATATGAGTTTGGCAGACTTCGGTCGTAAAGAAATCGAAATCGCCGAACACGAAATGCCGGGACTGATGGCTCTTCGTCAGAAATACGCCGATCAGAAACCTCTGAAAGGTGCCCGTATTACCGGCTCACTGCATATGACTATCCAGACTGCAGTGTTGATCGAAACATTAGTTGCGTTGGGAGCAGATGTACGCTGGGCAAGCTGTAATATCTTCTCTACACAGGATCATGCCGCCGCAGCTATTGCTGCAACAGGTGTTCCCGTTTTTGCCTGGAAAGGTGAAACACTGGAAGAATACTGGTGGTGTACCGACATGGCACTCCGTTTCCCCGACGGAAAAGGTCCGCAGATGATTGTAGACGACGGAGGCGATGCTTCTTTATTGGTTCACATGGGTTATCGTGCTGAAAACGATGCAGAAACGATCAACCGTAAAGGGGGTAACCACGAAGAGCAGGTTATCCTGGATACTTTACACCGTATCCTGGAAGAAGATAACCAGCGTTGGCATCGTACAATAGCCGAAATGAAAGGTGTTTCGGAAGAAACAACGACCGGTGTTCACCGTCTGTACCAGATGATGGAAAAAGGCGAATTGCTGGTTCCGGCTATCAATGTGAACGACTCTGTAACAAAATCCAAGTTCGATAACCTGTACGGTTGCCGCGAATCATTGGCAGACGGTATCAAACGTGCGACCGATGTAATGATTGCCGGTAAAGTAGTAGTTGTTGCCGGATATGGTGACGTGGGTAAAGGTTGCGCTCACTCTATGCGTTCGTATGGAGCTCGCGTACTGGTTACTGAAATCGACCCGATCTGTGCATTACAGGCTGCAATGGAAGGCTTCGAAGTAACTACTATGGAAGATGCCGTTAAAGAAGGAAATATATTTGTAACTACTACCGGAAACTGTGATATCATCACTATCGGACACATGTCCCAGATGAAGGATCAGGCGATCGTTTGTAACATCGGTCACTTCGACAATGAAATACAGGTAGACAACCTGGTCAACTACCCGAACATCAAACATACCAACATCAAACCTCAGGTAGATAAATATACATTCCCTACCGGAAACTCTATCTTCCTATTGGCTGAAGGCCGTTTGGTGAACCTGGGTTGTGCAACAGGCCACCCGTCATTCGTGATGAGTAATTCGTTCACCAACCAGGTACTGGCACAGATGGATTTGTGGCAGATGGCTTACGAAGTAGGTGTTTACCGCCTGCCGAAACGTCTGGACGAAGAAGTTGCCCGCCTGCACCTCGAACGCATCGGCGTGAAACTGTCTAAGTTAAGCCCTAAACAGGCCGACTATATCGGAGTTCCGGTAGAAGGTCCGTACAAGGCTGATCATTACAGATATTGATCAGACTCTTTTATAAACGTTGTTTTTGCTGTTCTTCAAAGATCCTTATAATAAGACTGCAAAAACAACGTTTTCAGTATTACATGGTATTTCCATGCAATAAATAAGATTCAATTACCTATATGTTATACCGAAGTAAAGCACCTTTCAGACTGGGAATTGCCGGAGGAGGAACAGACGTATCTCCTTACTCAGACCTCTATGGCGGTGCCATCCTCAACGTTACCGTCAACTTGTACGCCCATGCGACCATTCGTCCGCTCAATAATGGAAAGATACGGCTCGTCCACATCAACGAAAACATTACGGAAGAGTTTGACGCGGTAAGCCAGTTGCCTCTGGAAGGCCGGTTGTTATTACAACGGGGTATCTACAACTCGATCGTTGCGCGATACAACAACGGGGAACCGCTTTCCTTCGAACTGATTACCCAGATGGATGTACCTTCCGGTTCCGGGCTAGGTACCTCCTCCACCCTTGTTGTCGCTATCCTCGGAGCTTTTTCCGAATGGCTGCGACTACCACTGGGTAAATATGACATCGCTCATTACGCCTACGAAATCGAACGAATCGACCTGAATATGGCCGGAGGTAAACAGGATCAATATGCAGCGACCTTCGGAGGTGTTAATTTTATGGAGTTCCTGGAAGACGACAAAGTCATTGTCAATCCGCTCCGCATCAGTGACGATATCCTGCAGGAATGGGCTATGAACACGGTTCTTTTCTATACCGAACAGCAACGTTGTTCCGGTAAGATCATCGAAGAACAGGCCGAGAACGTCAAAAACAACAAAAACGATTCGCTGGAAGCGATGCATAATGTAAAACATGAAGCCTTCCGCATGAAGAACTGTCTATTAAGGGATGAACTGATCGAACTGGGAAAAGCCCTCAACACGAGCTGGACTAACAAAAAGAAAATGGCCCGCAACATCTCGAATGAATTTATAGATCATATATATGAAACCGCCCTATCTAACGGTGCGTTAGGTGGGAAAATCTCAGGTGCCGGAGGAGGAGGATTTATGTTCTTCTATTGTCCCGGAAATAGCTGCTACAAAGTATCCGAAGCATTAAACAATATGAATATCGGACACATACAACAATTTGAATTTTGTAAGAAAGGACTCAACACATGGACAGTAAAGGAATAATCAGAAAGCGTTTGGAGCAACATTACGACGTTATCGGCCAAATCCTGGCGGATGAGAAGTTGCAGGATATGATTGCGCAAATTACGGAGACCATTGTTACCTGCTTCAAATACGGAGGTAGGGTTTACTTTTGTGGAAACGGAGGAAGCGCCGCCGATGCACAGCACCTGGCCGCCGAGTTCTCCGGTAAGTTCTATCTCGAGCGGGATATCTTGCCGTCCGAAGCTTTACACTGTAACTCTTCATATATAACAGCTGTTTCCAACGATCTCAGTTTCGACATCATCTACGCACGGCTGATTTCTGGCATAGGCAAAGCCGGCGATGTATTGATCGGCCTGTCTACATCGGGCAATTCCACCAATATAGTGAATGCATTCAAGGTCTGCCACGAGAAAGCGATCACCACCGTAGCCTTTACAGGAGCTGACGGAGGCCATATGCGTGAACTGTCTAAGCTTCTGGTCAATGTTCCTTCCACCGATACACCACGTATCCAGGAGGCTCATATCACAATCGGACATATCATTTGTGAACTGGTAGAAGAAGAGATATTCGGTAAAAAGTAAAATATGGAGTGTATCATACTGGCAGGTGGAATGGGAACCCGGCTACAAAGTGTAGTATCGGACGTTCCTAAATGTATGGCACCGGTTGCCGGACATCCTTTCCTGTATTATCTATTTACTTCATTGACTGGGGCTGGCTTCAGGCATATTATTCTGGCCTTAGGATACAAACATGAAATCATCGAGGAATGGATCGGGACAAATCCCTTTCCAGTCAAGATATCTACGGTAATCGAAGATACTCCGCTGGGTACAGGAGGAGCCGTGAAACTGGCCTTATCAAAAGCGACAACAGACGAGGTGTTTATTTTAAACGGAGATACTTTCTTCGACGTCAACTATCCGGAAATGCAAGACCTGCATAAACAAATGCACGCCAGCACAACAGTCGCCCTAAAAAAAATGGAGAAGTTTGACAGATATGGCGTTGTCGATATAGAACGGCAGGCCAACCGTATCCTGTGTTTCAACGAAAAACAATATTGTGAATCCGGACTTATCAACGGAGGAATCTATTTGATCAACCGCCATGAGTTAAAGTATTTCCCTGATAAATTCTCATTGGAGAAGGATTTCTTTGAAACGGCAGTCCATACCTCTACCCTTTCCGGATATATATCGGAAGGTTACTTTATTGACATCGGTATTCCCGAAGATTACGAACGTGCTCAAACAGACTTCAAAGATGAAAAGTACAAAGCCATATAGCACGCTATTCCTGGATCGCGACGGGGTTATAAACAAACAACGCCCGCATGATTATGTCAAATCACCGGACGAGTTTATATTTATCGAAGGAACATTGGAAGCCCTCAGGCTCCTCTCGCCGCTGTTCGATCATATTGTGATCGTCACCAACCAGCGTGGTGTCGGTAAAGGCGTTATGAATATGGAAGCATTAGAAGAGATACATGCATCTATGCTGGCTACGATAGCCCTTCACGGAGGAAGAATTGATAATATATATGTTTGTACGGCCACCAGCGATTCCCACAAAAGCCGGAAACCGAATATAGGTATGGCCCTTCAGGCGAAACTGGATTTTCCAGATATCGATTTCTCGCGTAGCTTTATGGCAGGCGATAGTATCAGCGACATGCTCTTTGCAAAGAATGCCGGAATTACAGGCGTTTTTATCGGAAATAAATATGGCCCGGGAGAGGTTTCAAAAACACTCTACCGGGCCCATTATACTGATCTATTAAGTTTTGCTCAAGCTTTTTTCTTGTAGTGCTTCTTCAACTCTGCCTCCACATCTACCTTTTGTTTAAGGATGAGCTTACGAACAAAGGCATAAATAAAACCATTACCATAACCTCCTAACTGGATAAAACTGGTCACGATAGAAAGCAAGGCAATGGATAAACTCTTATTTACCCATAATGATTCCAGGAATAAGGCCAAAATATAGATGCCTAAAGGTAATAATGCCCAGGGACAAATAAACGAAGAAATCAACAGAAACAATACTCCCAGGACAAATACAGCAGGGAGCAAGTGAACCAACTTCAATGATTCCGGATGCATCAGATATAAATCCACACGGGCCATTCCAAACACATAAACCTGTTTATAAAAGGATTTCAGGCTCACACGGCGTTTATGATAAACATAGGCATCCGGAAATAACTCCACGGAAAATCCGGCCTTCCGGATACGTGTACTTAAGTCTATATCCTCTCCGAACATATCCTTGAATCCGCCGACCTTGAGATAAGCTTCCCGGGAAAATCCCATATTAAATGTTCTCGGTACGAACTTCTCCAACCCTTTTTTACTACCACGTATCCCACCGGTAGTAAGGAAAGAGGTCATCGAATAACTGATTGCTTTCTGCATCAAAGAAAAAGAGGAGTGTGCCCTGTCAGGCCCTCCGAAGCAATCGGCATTTGTTTCTTTCAAATAGTCCGTCACTTTCTGGAAATAATCTTCCGGAATAATACAATCCGAGTCGAAAAAGACCAGATATTTCCCTTCAGCACGCTCCATCCCGTAATTACGGGTCAGGCTTCTTCCTGAGTTGGGTTTAAAGAAATAACGTACATTTAACCGATCGGCATACTCCTTGACTACTTCATCACACCGGATAGCAGAGCCATCTTCTATGATCAAGACTTCAAAATCCTTGAATGTCTGCAACAACAGACTGTCCAACAATTCCCGAACTTCAACGGGACGGTTATATACGGGAATTATGATCGAGTAAGTTATCATTTATCTTTTATATCTGTAGTATTACGACTCTGCTGCCAGTACTTCCATCCGGACCAACCAACTGCTGCTATTAACAGCAATAAAATTAGGAAAGAACTGTAAGACGATACATAAGCTGCCGTTACATAAGCTTCAGGACGGAATTCGAAAACAATTGTATGTTCTCCTGACGGCACCAACATTCCGCGTAATATCCAGTCTGCACGGAAATGAGGGGCTTCTTTTCCATCAATCATAGCTTTCCAACCCGGTTGATAGTATATCTCTGAAAAAACAGCCAATTGTTCAGAATCAGCCTTAGTTTTATAAGTCAGACGATTAGGACGGTATTTCTCAAGTACGATAGTTGCCGTAGAGTCCCGATGGGGAGTAAAACCTTCCAAATCTTTAGCGAAGCGTTTATCTACAACTGCTGTTTCCAACGGATTGATCACATTTAAAGCTTCTATCTCTGCATCTGCATTATCTACAATCTCCACCTTATTTACAAACCAAGCATTACCAAAAGCATACGGATTACGGATCGGAGCCTGATCCGGATTATAGATAATATAACGCATGTTCAGCATATTCAAAGAAGGCGACGCAGCCAGAACCGACATTATATCATCAACAGATTGTGCCTTTTGTAAGGCTCCGATTATATTCCGGTACTCTCCATCTAACCGATGATCGATCAACTCCTGATATCTGCGCAATTTAACAGCATGATATCCGCCGATAGAATGGTGGAAATAAGAAACATTTGTTTCTTGCCAAGGATTATTCAGACCAAATACACGGAATGACTCATCCGTATCTTTAAATATTTCTTTATCGGCAACACTTTCTTTGTATGTTTCCTGTGCAGTTTCTTTCACGTAATTACTATCATTCAGGTAACGACGATCCACACTCCACAAATCAACCAGGATCAGCACAGCCATACCAGCACTCACAAACATAGAAGTTCTGGTTTTATTCTTCGACTTCCAGAACCACACAAGCAATCCGGCTCCCAAAAGAATAAAAATCAAAGAACGTAATGCATCAGCAGACGCCAACGAAGCACGATCCATCAACAAGGCAGTGTAATACCATTCCGGAACCTGATTCTGGAACTGGGCATCGTATGCCGAATGGAAATTCAATAACAATGACGGCATCAGACACAGTATTAAACAAAGGCCACCAGTTATTCCCAGGGACCAAAGAAAACTCTTTTTCAAACGTGCTTCCTCAACCTTTTCCGCAAAGATTTCTTTCAATCCCCAGATTGCGACAAGGGGGAACACCAGCCCGGGTATTACCAACGCCATTTCCACTGTGCGGAACTTGTTGTACAATGGCAGATAATGGAACATGATATCATTAAACGCATCGAAGTTTCTACCCAAAGCCAGGAATGTCAGAAAGACAGAACCTGCCAATAGCCACCACTTCATCGGGTTACGAATCACAAACATTCCCAGCACAAACAAGAAACAAACCAACGCTCCAAAATAAACCGGACCGGATGTAAATGGCTTATCACCCCAGTAAGTATAAGTCTGTATTTCCTTCCCTACTTGTGCACCGTTCTTTTTAAGCTCTTTGTACAATTCAGAAGAGCTATCTAAGGTTCCTCCCGATCCACCGCCATATACGTCGGGCACCAAAACTGTAAGCAATTCTTTCCAGCCATAACTCCACTGGAAGGCATAATCTTTATCTAGACCGGTAGAAGCCTTCTCTACTTTTCCCGTTTCATCAGCTTTAGAAGTCAATTCAGATGCACCACGAATAGAGTGCTGACCTAAATCCCAGTTTGAGTACATATGTTTTGCATTAGGCAACACGGCCAAAACAACACAACCAGCCATAATCAACGAACATTTCAACCATTCACCATACACCTTTTGCCTAAACATCTTTATAGCATATCCCAGATAAATGAATAAACAAAGTAGTACTAAATAATAAGTAATCTGAATATGTCCATTATATAAAGAAAACGCAACACCAAGAAGGAACAGCACGGCTCCCCATAGCCATTTACGCTTGAATAACAGGAACATTCCAGCTAAAGTAACAGGCATATATCCAATAACATAGGCTTTTACTATATGTCCCGCTTCAATAATAATAATATTATAAGAAGCAAAGGCAAATGCGACAGCCCCGGCAATTGCCAACCACCAGTTTACCCCCATGATACACATCAAAAGATAAAAACAAACCAAGCCAACAAAAACCATGGCGGCATCTCCATACCCTACTTTTTTCAACCAACCATCTATAATACTATAAGAGGGCAATTCCGGTGCCGGATTACCATATCCAGGGCCATAGGGCATACCCGAAAACATAGCATCCGACCAAACGCTAAATTCTCCGGGCTCGGCCGTCTTTGCATATTTATCAACCTGGCTTGCCCCCATACCTGTTGCTTTTATATTATCTCCCTGCATGATAACCTTGCCATCAAATACAGCTGGAGAAAAATAAACCATTACTAACCCTAAAAATAAGATCAGGGCAGCAACATGCTTACCCACATTTTTTACAACACTATGCATATATGTAATCTATAATATATTATTTATACTCTTCCTTTAAACCACTTGGCCGTATAAAAACGTATAGCAAACCAGAGATGGAATAATGACGTTGACACTACTCCGTAATACTGACACATAATATCATACCTCTCTTTTAATGAGGCTTTCCGTTGGGTTGTACTAACGCCTCCATCCAGAAAGTTAGCAAGATTCATTCGTGTATTATATATCTTATGTGCACTTTTCATACATCGGATACACCATTCGAAATCAGCTGAATAACGATATTTCAAATCATATAACGGAGCAATAGTACGTTTTGTTATAAATGACTGGTGACAAACCAACATCCCCATCCTGAAACTTTTCCATGTAAGTTTTTTAGGAGCCTTCAATCTTCGCCTTCCCAATGATTTGCCATCTTCATCAACAATAATTGTTTCACCATATATTATATCTGGTAAAACTTTCTTCTTTTGGATTAAAGTCACAACACTTTGCACAGTATCAGAAGTATACAAAAAATCTCCGGCATTAATGAACCACACATAATCACCTGTAGCCTTTTGGAGCCCTTTGTTCATAGCGTCATATATACCTTTATCCGGTTCACTGACCCAATAAGAGAGCCCAGAAGCATATTGTTTGATAATCTCTACAGTCCCATCAGTCGACCCTCCATCAATAATAATATATTCAATATTCGGATACGACTGGCTCAACACATTCAAAATGGTCCACTCCACCCATCGGGAAGCGTTATATGTAATTGTTATGATAGAAAAAACAGGTTGTTGCATATTCATTAATGAAAAAGAAACTATAAATTAATCATTGCCAACAAACGTTCAGCAACTTTCCGGGGTGTGTAATTTTCTAAAACAAACTCCCGACCATTCGCAGCAATCTCCCCTAAAACCGACGATTCATCAAGACTTTTTGCATCCTGGCTTAAGAGTTTATCTAATCGATCCACATTTTTAATATCTATACCGATATAATGCTTACCATTCTCCGGCATTACAGGTAATACACATCCGTATTTTTCCAAATCCACATGAATTACACAACAAGCAGCAGCCCAAGCCTCCCACAATCGCCAAGAATCCCATTGGCGAACTCGATCCCATTCATAAATATTCAAGAATCCATTTACTTCACGTGCAATCTTAGCAGTATACTTATTATAGTTGCCTACAGGAATAGCAAAAACCCCTCCGTAACAAGCACAAGCCATACTTGATGAAAGTGTCTTGTAATATTCAGGATAGTGTCTCGCTCCAGTCTGCTTCCAATATAAAAGATCATCTCCTTCTAAACCCTCATTAGAGAAAGTATCAGACGAGGTGTTCCAAATCATGTACTTTGAAAAAACAGGAGCGACCAAATTCCCAACAAAATCTCTTAATTGATGTTTTGCTCTAAAATTTACCAGAACCTGAGAAACACGTTCTTTATAAGGTAAAGGAGATACAGCTTTTAATATTCTATTACAAAGACCAAACTGCCAAGGATGAAAATTTCGAGGATATTTGTATAGTTTATTATAATGCGATTTCAAAACAATATCACACGAACGACCTCCTTTCCTAAATCCAGGAGTACGTAGACCATCACTGTCATCCAGAAAAACTGTAATATATCTTCTCGGTTTCTTATTCAACCGGACTAACGTTTCGTCAGCTTGAGGGTCCCGCTCATATATGGTATAATGAATAATTACAATATCAGCATCAGAGAGGGAATGCTTGTCATCATATTTTATTAAAAAATCTTTTCCAATACCAGTAAGGCCATTGGAAAAGTCTGAATAGCATACTATTCCCATTTCTGTAAATCCTTCTGCAAGACAAATACAGGAATGATAAATAATATCTCCCAGATTTTTACCCCAATAAAAATAAACCTCCATCAAAATTTATTTATTGTCTCTATCACTTTATAAATATCATCTTTTGTATGCCCAAATGAAATAGGAAGGCTCAATGTAGTTCTATGAATTTCTTCCGATATAGGATACTCCTCAACAATAATTCCTTCCATTGCTTTCTGCTTATTCGGAGGAATCGGATAATGAATATCTGTTTTAATGTTATTTTTCAGAAGATATTCTTTTAATTCATCTCGCTTTGGATGACGTATATTAAAGATATGGTATACATCAAAATAATCAGAAGAAACCGACGGTTTTATAAAATCATCTTTCAATTCTTTCAGATATATTGCAGCCAAATCTCTCTTATGCTGATTAATTTTGTCGAGATATTTAAGTTTTATATTCAATAGGCCTGCTTGAATTTCATCCAAACGAGAGTTATATCCGATATAATCATTTTGATATTTAATTTTAGAACCGTAATTTCTTAATGCCCTAAACAGATCGTTCTTTTCCCCATCATTCGTTGTAATAGCTCCCGCGTCCCCTAAAGCGCCTAAGTTCTTAGTCGGATAAAAAGAAAAGGCACCAATGCCAAAAGTTCCTACTTTTTGCCCTTTATACATTGCTCCATGTGCTTGTGCACAATCTTCAATAACAGGTAACTGATATTGACTTGCAATCTGCATAATAGATTCCATATCACATGCCTTCCCATACAAATGAACAACCATAATCGCCTTGGTATTCTTTGTTATCTTTTCCTCTATTTTAAAAGGATCGATATTGTAAGTGTGAATATCAGGCTCTACCAATACAGGTTTAAGACCACATTGAAGAATAGATAGAATAGTTGCGATATAAGTGTTTGAAGGGACAAGCACTTCGCTTCCTGCAGGAAAATCATAACAACGTAAGGCCAGCATTAAAGCATCCAATCCAGAGGCAACACCTATACAATGTTTTGCTCCGCAGTATTGTGCAAATGCTTCTTCAAAGGCTACAACTTGTTTACCAAGAATATACCAACCGCTATTTAGCAACTCTCTAAAACACTGTATATATTCATCTTCGAAAGATTTATTCAACCTTCCTAAACTTTCATATTCAATCATAAGGTTCGTAGATATAATCATTCGAATCAAAAAATTCAGATGCTATAACCATAAGGATAGCATCTTTACTAAAATGATGCATAATATGCCAGTCTGCAGGCTCCAATATCAAGCATTTATGAGGAGAATCCAAAACAAATTTTTGTTTCTCCCTTCCTGTATTATTAGATATTGTACAATGACCTTGCAAACAAATTGCTGCTTGTACTGTTTTATGATGGCGATGACCTCCTCTTTCTGAGTCATCAACACCATATATATAAAATATTCGTTTCATATCGAACGGTAATACTTTTTCTATTACTGTCAGATTTCCACGATCATCTGTAAACGTCTTCAAATCTATGATATAAGCCATATTTTAGTTCTCATGTAATAATTTAATATATTTTTTTTCTTTCAGTCCGCGACGAACTAAAAGTTCAAGTAAATATTTGTAATATTTGAATCCGTGCAAATATAACTCAGAAGTTTGTATTGTAGGGAAATTACTTCTTATTTGTTTGATTTCTTTCACATATGGTTTGAAAAGTAATTTGATTGAAGTTTCATTTCTTTCATAATAAGGCCGGGGAGAAAAATAATTGGGACTAACGAAGACAAAAGAATGAAAATGAAAAAAAATCACATTAAATCTTTTATTTGTTTTCAGTTCGAGCCCCATTATGGAATCACCCTGCTGCTCAAACTCATACTGTTGCATATTCCAAGGAGCTACTCCTCCTCCCAAATTCTGGGAAACGTAGATACCTTCAAAACGCTCAGGCCAATCATCTAGATATTTCTGATCTCCGAAACGACCATCTTCAAACCGATTATAGCACCAATCCAAACAAGCATTTCGCCACCACTCAAGTACGATTCGTCCTTGCTGATTATTTTTAAAGGAGACAAATTGCACACAATAGATTCCAGTTTTCTCACTCTGATCATATTCTAGAGTATAGCGATGAGGTGTTATCAATACGGAATTCTCTCCCATCTCATCTATTAAAACCTGGGGAGAAGAATAGAAATACAAATCTGAATCCAGATAAGTACAATGATCCACTTTATAATTATTAAGTACATACAGAATCGTTGAAGAGGAGCATGTCCAGCAATATTCTGCCTGTGTACGAGTAGGTTTTACCTTCAGTAACTCTTCATCTTCAAACTCAGATAAAGAAATCACCGTCGCATTCACTAATCGCAATGATTTCAGAATCGAATAACACTTATCATTAAAAGCAAATATATATAAATGGAAATCCTTACAATGTTGGTTCAGCGAATTATACATTGCCAGCCCCCTTGAAAGATAAACAGAATCAAATAAAGTACAAAAATTAAGCATATCAACTAATTTTTAAAAGATGTTTCAGCCTGGCTTTGACTTTATAATAAAACATCACATATCTAAAATAATAAATAAAAGCCTTTCTTCCTTGCTCCGATTCTTGAATCTCTGTTTCAAGAAGTTCAATAGGAGATTCTGCCAGCGATACATTAAACATTTCATTAACTCCGCAATGCGTACCACTCCCATCCACTCCTATCTGATTCACCAAAGACTGTCCAGGATATAATGTAAATTTATTTTGTAAAAATGCAGATGCATACCAACGGATCGCCCAAGAGTTATTCTTTCCTTCAATTTGTTGTTTTAACATCCTAAAGTAAGGATAAGAATTATCAAAATCAAATTCTTTTTTCAGATTTCGTTTCTCTATTTCATTTAATAATTTCTTTCCATCTGAACAAAACAGATCCCATCCACGCTTCCAAGTAGCCCATCCCCAACAATCAGCACCTTTTATAAAAAAAGTTTCAGGCAGTTTTCGTTTTACTGGATACACATATCCATGAATACAAATAACCTGCTCTTCTTTTTCATAAAAATCGAGCGCTTCATTCATATACTTTAAAAAATAAGGCGAAACGACGAGATCATCTTCTAGAACGATTACCTTTCCATATTGGTGAACTATTGAGGTCACACCATCAATAATATTTTTTGCTAATCCCCAATTTTCTTTACGTTCTATTATATTTATAGACTTAAAACCGGTAACTGTTCTCAAATACTCTCGCACAGATAAAACTTCATAAGTAACATTACTGTTTTTGATTCCATCTGAATAAATAAATAAATCACTTTCCTTAGCACACTTATTCTTCAATAATGAATTAATGAGCTGCTGAGTATGATTAGAACGATTATATGTAAATAAAACAATAGGTGCTAATATCATTTCTTTTTATAAAAATTCCCACATAAAAAATCAATTACTCCTTGACATATAGCCTTAAACAAATCTATCTCACCTTTCAAAATCAACTTTAAGGAAGTACATAAATTAATAACTAGCAACTGATACAAAATAGATATAAATCGTGTTAATCCATGTAAATTTCTTTTATACAGCAAAAGTCTGTTTCTTGTGTTATAATAACAAACTAAAGAAGAATCTTTACCTGTGCTTTGGCTACCTACATGATAGACTATTGACTTCGGCTCATACCAAATAGAAAAACCCAGATTTCTAATATGAATAGACAAATCAACTTCTTCAGAATACAAAAAATATATTTCGGGCCATCCACCTATTTTATTCAAAACATCTTTTTTAATAATAACTGCAGCTCCATGCATTAACGGAACTTCTTGCGATACAGAAAGTCCTTTTTCTAAACTTCCATTCAAATAATGTATCCGCAGTAAATACTTGTCAATAGGCTCACATCCCCCATAACATAATGTATTATCCATATATCTTATTTGTGGCGATATAGCTGCTATATTTGTATCTTGACAAATTTTATCTAATAAAGGTTGTATAAAATTTGACTTAATAATGATATCATTATTTATAAATAATAATAATCCACCCGTAGAATATTTAACTCCTAAATTATTTCCTCCTGAAAAGCCTAAATTTACATCACTCCGAACACAAATTACTCCATTAAACTCATCTTCAAGCATTTTAGCCTCATTATTCATCGAAGCATTATCTACAACAATAATTTCATACTCGACTCCCTGAATCTCTTTTCTAAATGACTCCAAAAAAGCTCTAGTATCTGAAAGTCCATTATAATTAATAGTTATTACAGATATTTTCATTTGAATCTTCCCAACTTTTTTACTTCATTCTCCCATGAAATAATCTTATTATCTATCGGTTTACTCTCATAGATAGATTGAATATCTATTTCTCCATCTATTATTTGTTGTAAACGGAAAGCTAACATGTTTGCATCATTCATAGGATATAATTCACCCATACCCATCGAAATTAATTCTTTAGCACATCCAACATCTGTTGAAAGTATATAATTGTTAAAACGAAAAGCTTCTCCAATTACTATACCATAAGATTCATAAATAGCTGTATGAACAAAAATTTTGGATCTATTAAACCAAGAGTACAATTCCTTTTTATCATAAACAGCTCCTATAAAATGGACTTTTTCTTTCAATTCTTTATTTTCTACAAAATAAGTATCAATATATGATTGAAAATCACATTCTTCTTTTTCAACTGGCCCTATAAATACAACAGAATAATCTTTCAAGTCAATATTCTTTAAAGCATCAAGAAACAGTTCTGTATTTTTCTGTTTAGAACCATGGCGACCAACAGAGATAATAAGCTTTTCTTTTTGATTTATTGGATATTCTTTTATATCATATGTATTCAAAATTTCTTCATCAATTCCCAACCGCATATGAATCAATTTATTTCGATTTGCACTTAAAGGTTCTTGAATCTTGTAAAAATTATAAATATCAACTAATTCTACAGAGATTTTATCTGCAATATTACATGCTTTATACAAGATCTTTTTAATAAAGAAATTTTTAATATTTACCAGTAATGTTTTCTTTCTAAATAAAGCTGCCCAAAGTCCATATCCATCACTAAAAATATAAAATATACCTTTGGGATTTCTCAATTTATAAATCCAACCTATAATTATAGTCAAATAAGAAAAATGTGGCCTAATTAATACATCTATTTCATGCGCATGCATATAAAAAAAACAAAGAAAATACCATTCACCAATTAATGAACCGGTTTTTCTACCCCCCCAAAATTTCAACGGACAAAAATGTACACCTCTATAATATTCAGCAAGATCCTTACTTTTCTCATCTGCACGATAAACTATTGTAACAGACATATTATTCTGTTTACCAATATAATAAGGAAGAGGAAATGTTTTTAACAATTCAACCTTATCATAATGAGAAAAGTTATATACAATGCTTTTTTTACTCATTTCTCAATAATCTCAAATCCAATTGAACATAATCAATTCCAGATATATTAGCAGATATTCGAGCAAAAGAACTATCACCTGCATAAATTTTCTTTGTTCGTGATAATATATTCATCTCAACAAAGGCATCAATAATTCCTTCTTCAGTATTTCGATTGGTTTCTTTCATAAATGCCACTACCTTATCACCATACAAATCCTTCAAGTATTTTTTTTCTTCCATGGAATCCGATGCTAAAAAGAAAGAGATACCTTCATCCATTTCTATTTCATTATTTATTGCATTTACAAATAAGTTTGTCGGACTATATTTCTGAGTATTCCAATTATCTGTTCGCCTAATATGAATACCCACCATACTAGAAATATCAGAGAACTTAAGTGCTTGAATCTTTCTTTCTATTATATCAGAAGGTTTTATCCACTTATACATTCCATCATTCCGCCAATACACTCCACAAGAAACCATGTAAACATTAGAATAACAATCTAATTGTTCATCAAAAGGAGGATATTCACAACTCACATGAAAATCACCATGATAGTAATATATAGCCTTATCATAATAGAATTTCTCAAAAACAGAAGGTATCCACAAATTTTTTCTTCGAGGATTATCTCTTAATAAAAAATCACTCCCTTTTGCATTACAAATCTCCACAAAATCTAACATTGGATCCAAATAGAATAATTTTTCATAGCTACAATTAAGGCCACAATCCTTAAACCATAATATTTTCAAATTCCATTTCTTTTCTATACAAAAAGCTATTGCAGAACTTATTGCTTCTATTCTATTTCCTAACCCACCAACGGGAACTAATGTTATTTGTTTTTCTCTCATAAAAGACATCAAACATTTAAATATATTTTGAATTTTCGAGCCATCCTTAAGAACTTATTTTTAGGAAAGTTCTGATGAATATAACTTACTTGTTTATGAGTTATTCTTTTTAATTCATGGTTTCTCATATAGCTATCCACCCTCTTCTCAAACAATTCGCCACCATAAATCGGATATCTAGAAGATGCTATATTATATTCATTATAAATAGGTTTTCTAAATACTTCACTTTTTACCAAATAACACTGATCTGAGAAACCATATCCTATATAAAACTCTTCTATTTCATCTATAGATTCATCATATGCATCTTGATGCCTATAATTCCATAAAGGATTAGCTACGACAAAATCAGAATGCGTATTCATTAATCGTATTGCTTGTTCTATCCAATTAATAGTAGTATTCTTCCCCATTATAGCATCACTAGAAAAATGAAGATGATAAGTTGTTTTACTTAAATAGAGTCCAACTAATTCAGAAATTGAATAATAATATCCTTTTCCAAAAGAGTTTTTATCAATCTGAAAAAAAACAAGTGAATCTTTTGCATAATCCTCTGCTATATAATAAGCATCAATTATACCTGCTTTTACCTTCTCATCTGCATATTTACAAACCAATGAGATATCACTCACATTATTTATTATTAACTGTTTATACGTAAAAGAGCAAGGGAGCCTTTGTAACATTTCATCCAAATAGTTTGTCTTTAAAACAAACTCCCAATCATTCTCATAACATTTTGTTTCAAATGTAACAGTTTCCATTATTCTATAATTTGGTATTTTATTTGAAAAGTTATTTACGCAACAAATAGTTTACACTTTCTCTAAATATAACAGATTTCATAGACCACATAATAAAAATATATAAAAACACAGATATAAGAATTTTCAAAATAAAATTCACATATATATTCTCCAACTTATATGTAGCTAAAAAACTTCCACCCAATACAGCAAATGTAATAATTAAATAAGGAACGATGTCTTTAATTACATCACAAAATTTAATACCAATTAATCGATTCGCAAAGTAATGCCAAGACAGCAACCAACCCATATAAGCTACCACATAAGCAACAACCATCCATAATATACCATAAGGTAACATTACAACTAACAATAGTAACTGCAAAATACCAAAAATGATATTTGCATATAAGAAAATCTTTGAATTTCCTCTACTAATAACAATGTTTTTATACAATTCGCAGATTGGAGAAAATGCTCCCCAAACACACAAAATCTGTAATATAGGGACAGAAGCTAACCATTTATCTGTAACAGTAATAAGAATTAATTCTTTAGCAACCAAGGCCATACCGAACATTAACGGAAAAGAAATAAAGGCCGTAAAACGAATCATTTTTCTCAGTACTTGTACCTGTCGTTCCTTTTCTGATGTAACCTGTGCAAATACAGGTTGAGCCACACTGGTTATCATTCCAGAAATCAACCCTCCTCCCATATTCATCCATTTATAACCTTGGGAATAATAACCAACTTGCTGCACTGTATAAAACTTACCTAACAAAAGCGAAAAGACATTTGTAGAAACTTGTCCAAACAAATGGGTCAATAATAATTTAGAACTAAATGGAAACATTTCTTTTAATGGCTTAATTGTAAAAGATAATGTGGGACGCCATGGGGAATAATACCAACGAAAAAATGTCCCAATACCCATATATAGTGCATTCTGGACAGCAATTCCCCAATACGCTAAACCTTTTAAGGCCATTATTAATGCAACAGTATTAGATAATAACAATGCAAAAATATCAATTTTCGCACGTTCCTTAACCATTAAATTTTTAAACAAATAAGCAGCCTGAGCAGTTCCAAAACATCCAAACAAAAAGCTTAAAAAAACAATTCGAGAAACCCATAATAATTTGGGCTGTTCAAAAAAAAGAGCAATTAGTGGTGCGAAAAAAAATAAAATAATATATAAAACAATGCCTGTAACTATATTAAACCAAAAGACAGAATTATAATCATCATGTCTAATATTCAATTTATTAGTCAATGCTGCAGAAAAACCACTTTCTTGTAAGCTTCCTGCAATACCTGTAAAAATAGCCAATAATCCAACCAAACCATAATCTTCTGCATCCAAAATTCGAGACAGAAATATTCCAAATAATAATGATAGAATCTGTTGTAATCCATTACTGATACCACCCCAAAAGAGTCCTTTAGCCGTTTTATCTTTTAATGTTTCTTCTTGCATTATACTAATTTCATCTCTATCTCAAATTGATATTATAACATCACACAATAATTGCTATTCAAATTTTCATGAAAACAAATGAAATCGTAATATCGCAGATCTAAATTCTTTTTCAAATATAATGTATCCTGGTTGAATTTCAGTAACACAATTAAACTTTTTCAGAAGTTCTTGTATAACATCCTTGTCATCATGCAGATGATAAATACAAACCGATCCTGAAATATTCTTTGCCTTTCCTAAAAGATTCTTTGCACCTTTCAATGCGTTTCGCTCATAGCCTTCTATATCCATCTTCAAGAAAAGGTTATCAGTTTGCTTATCAGAGAAATAGGAGTCCAACGTTACATTATTTTCATCATTCAAATCACTTACATACTTTCGAACGATTGTTACTTTTTCTTTCCAAGGAGCAAACGTAGCCTTCAAAGCCTCTAACCATCTCTCATCACATTCAAAAAGATATGTATGATTAACATATTCAATTGTATCAAGAGCAAAAATAGCCTCTGCTGCACCGATATCCAATAAAACTTTATCTATCAAGTCACTATATGAAACAACATAACGATGAGCAGAACGTTCATCTTGTTCGATCAAAAGCCCTTTATACATCCCAGGAATATCATTAATCATATCACGCCCAAAATATAATCTTTTACCATGATGTATAACAAATGGAAGAGAGTTTTCCATATCAATATGAACATCAATAAGCAGTTGATCATATTCTCCTTTCCATAAATATGGATATGGAGTAAGGCAGTTTTCTGCCTTACTCCAGGCTTTATAAGCCTGCTCCTTTTCCGTTTTCGGAGTAACTATATTATAATAAATCCTGTTCCATTTATGTTTTATCCAAAACTTAGAATTACGAATCATGAATAAAAAATCACCTAGAAATACTCTGTAAATAAAAGCCCGTATATTACTAGGTATAACTTTTCTATATAATGCAGCTAACATCTTTTTCTTTTTTATACATAATACATTTTACAAAATAACTATCACCCTATCACTCCTCAGCTTATATTAATTGAAATTCAAAAACTACAGAGTGGATAGTATGCATGATAGATGCAAATTATCCTATCATACTATCACAAAAATAGCTATCTATTTACAGATAGTATATTACTTATTTTCAAAGATATAGCTATAAAAATTCATTGAGACCCTGGTCTCGACCACCTCCACACCCGGGTCTTGGCATCATTTAGACCGGGGTGTAAAAACCCTGAAAATGGGGGTCTCAAACAATTTTTCTCCTTGTTTTATCTAAAAAAGATAACTGGTTTGATATAAAAAGTACTGTACTTAATACAAAATGAATAAAAGTAATAGGTGAGTGATAGATAAATACATTAACTATCACAGCAAAACCACTTGTAAATCAAACCATATAGCACAAAAATGATAGAGTGAAGTTGTTTTTCAAAAACTTCCAAGGCCCTATTCCGATTTTCTTTTCACTGTATGCTTAAACTTTAAAACAGCTATCAAGTCACCTGTACGCTACATTTATGTTTTCTGAATACTCTTGACTTTGTGAAATATAAAATTTTAGTACAACAGCACTGATATCCAAAACCTTGCGTTTAAATTGCGTTTAAATTGCGTTTAAATTGCGTTTAAATTGCGTTTAAACTATACGCCAGTTCGAATGGATACCTCTTGACTCATTTTCGATTTTTCCTGATTTTCTTAACTTCGTCAACAAATTCTGAATCTTTGAATGCTTTTGCTTGATGGTCAAAATATCCGGAAGCTTTTTAATCAACAGTTTTGTTATCTCTTGTTTCGTTAAAACCTTATGTTCTGACAATGCCTTTATAATCAGATCACAATAGTAACTATCATCAAAGCCTTTATTATTAGAATACTCTATTTTCTGATCAATCTTTTGAGCAACCGACCTCGCCAAATAGATATTGGGCTTTCGTCCCTCTATCAGTTTCTTTTTCCTCAGATAGTTTAACTCTTCATCAGAAATAAATTTATTTAGTTGAACTCTGTTTAGTATTTCTATTTCAGACAGAGATAAAGATGTATTCTGAGCGAGAATACTCGCATATCCAATATTCAATATCTTACCAATGATAGAAACTTGTACCTTATTATCGTCAAAATTATAATCGGGAAGAGGGAACAACCTCTGTCTTTGATAAAAGAACATTTTCCGAATACCACTACCAATTGTATCAACCATTTTCAGATTAACCATTGCTTGCGCAAGAAACTGATTTCTATAGACCTCTTCCGGAGCATCATTGATCAATACATTCTGAATACTTCGCGGAATAAAACATCCTTTATTGGCAAATACAAGCTTATCATCATATTCCACCACAGTGATCTGTCCTCCTAAAGAATAATCCTGATGAGCAATTGCATTATTTAACGCCTCTCTTATTATATATGGTTCATAGGTATCAATCTCTTCCGGAAATAACGTCTGAAATTCCGGATTTATATAACGATATTTCAAATTACGAATTTTACGGTATATCTCTTCTACAGAGATAATCATAGGACAACCTTTAATCAGATAATCTTTTTCAATACCTTGATGATCTTTTAATATCCAACGGATCTTTGCTGTCGCAGGAGATATCAGATACTCACTTTCTTCCTTACCTAATAAAAGAATAGCTGTATTTGTTATACGTCCTTTTATCGTTATTTTCGCTTTATTCAGGAATGAAACGTTATCCCACGTTAAGATTTCTTCCTCTTTATCCCGATTCTTTGATATATATAGTGAACGGGCAAGCTGAATCGCTGTCGCATCCAAATCTTCAATTGTAGCATCTTCAATGATTTGAGCACTCCAGTCTATTCTTTTAACCTGATTACGGATCGACTCAATCTCTGAAATATTCAATGCTACTAAAGACTCTCCATCCCGACCATAGTAATGTCCTTTATATGAAATAGGAATACCTTGAGGTGCAGGCGGAATCTGAAATAAAAGGACTCTCTTTCCTTCATAAATAAGTTCGAAGATATCATTAAAGGTTATGCCTTCATTAATACCTTCTGCTATTTCTCTTTTTATATGACATAACGACTGGGGAGTCGATTTATAATTCGTCCCTACTATCGCATGATCTTTATCATTTATTCCAAAAACCAACCATGCATTATCTCGCCTTTTCAAATTCGCTTCATTACTTAATGCCGAAAAATAAGCACCAAGTTTCAGAGTATCAAATCCATTACCTGCACGTTTAAACTCAACAACTTCATTCTCTGTTGGCAAGTTCAAAAGACTTTCAAGAAGGATAGTCAACTGTTCAAACGTCATATAACAGAGCGATTAATAATTGACAGATTTACTTCTAAGACTTATCTTCCTATGCAATGATAAACAAATCCATTCCCCTCCATCTCCTTAATATCATAAATATTACGGCCATCAAGGACTAACGGGGTAGCCATCAGCTTCTTTACAGCAGACCAGGAAGGCATACGGAATTCTTTCCATTCCGTTACAAGCATCAGGGCGTCGGCATCCACCACGGCATCATAGATATCCTTTGCATAATGGATCGAGTCGCCAATACGACGCTTTGTCTCTTCTACTGCCACCGGATCATAAGCATACACCTCACAACCTGCGCCTAGTAGTTTTTCTATTAGAACTAATGACGGAGCTTCACGCATATCATCGGTTTCCGGCTTAAATGCCAATCCCCAGAGAGCAACACGCTTACCCTTCAGATTACCATTGAAATGTTTTTCCAATTTACGGAATAAGAGTGATTTTTGCTCATCATTGACTTCTTCCACTGCCTGAAGAATACGCATTGGGTAGTTATTCAATTTTGCGGTATTGATCAATGCTTTCACATCTTTCGGGAAACAAGAACCACCATAACCGATACCTGCATATAAGAAACGATTGCCAATACGATTATCTGAACCAATACCTTTACGCACCATATTTATATCAGCACCAACAATTTCACACAGGTTGGCCACATCGTTCATAAAGCTGATACGGGTAGCCAGCATTGCGTTTGCAGCATATTTGGTCATCTCCGCAGATGGCACATCCATAAAAATCACACGGAAATTATTCAAAAGAAAAGGACGATACAAACGAGTCATCAACTCTTCTGCACGTTCCGACTCGACACCGACAACTACACGGTCCGGACTCATAAAGTCACTGATCGCAGCTCCTTCTTTCAAGAATTCCGGATTAGAAGCAACATCAAATTCAATCTGTACACCCCTCTTATCCAACTCATCCTGAATAGCCTGGCGTACCTTTTGGGCAGTACCGACAGGCACTGTACTCTTTGTCACCACCAAAATATGTTTCTTTATATTGCGACCGACAGTACGGGCAACTTCAAGCACATACTTCAAGTCAGCACTACCATCTTCATCAGGAGGTGTACCTACGGCACTGAACAAGACTTCTACCTCGTTCAGACACTCTGTCAAATCGGTTGTAAAATGTAATCTCCCGGCCAGCTGATTACGATGAACCATTTCTTCGAGGCCAGGTTCGTAGATAGGAATTATGCCTTTTTTGAGGTTCTCAATTTTTTCAGTATTTACGTCTACACAAAAAACTTCGGTACCCATCTCGGCAAAGCAGGTTCCGGTTACCAGGCCTACATAGCCTGTACCAACTATCGCTATTTTCATAATTTATAATCAAATACAAAATTAAAGACTCTTGAAATATTTAATAGTCTCTACCAAACCCTCCTCCAAACGGATATTCGGCTCCCAACCATTCAGTTTTTCTTTGGCTAAAGAAATATTCGGTTTACGCTGTTTGGGATCGTCAGCAGGAAGAGGGGTAAATATTATTTTCGATTTTGAGTTTGTCATTTTAAGTACCAACTCTGCCAGTTCTATCATGGTAAACTCTCTAGGGTTACCTAAATTAACAGGGCCGGTGAAGTCTTCCGAGGCCATCATACGGACCATACCTTCAATCAGGTCATCTACATACTGAAAACTACGGGTCTGCTTTCCATCCCCATAGATAGTAATATCTTCTCCTTTTAAAGCCTGTACGATAAAGTTGGAAACAACTCTTCCGTCATCCGGACGCATACGGGGACCATAAGTATTGAAGATACGGATAATCCTGATGTCTACTTTATTTTGTCTGTGGTAATCCATAAACAACGTTTCCGCACATCGTTTTCCTTCGTCATAACAACTCCGGACACCTATCGGATTTACATTTCCCCAGTAGCTTTCTTCCTGCGGATGAACGAACGGATCACCATATACCTCACTCGTTGAAGCCTGAAGGATACGGGCTTTTGTACGTTTAGCCAACCCTAGCATATTAATAGCACCAATAACAGATGTTTTAGTCGTACTTACCGGATCGAACTGATAATGTATAGGCGATGCCGGACAAGCCAGATTATAGATCTCGTCAACTTCCACATAATAAGGAAACGTCACATCGTGGCGGACCAGTTCAAAATAGGGATTGTCCAATAAATGAACAACATTTTGTTTGCAACCTGTAAAATAATTATCCATACAAATCACATTGTTTCCGTCTTTCAGCAGGCGTTCACAAAGATGAGAGCCAATAAAACCTGCTCCTCCGGTAACTAAAATCTGTTTCATGCCAGTTGTTAAATTTGAGTTTTTCCTATATATCTCAACAATCTTCGAAAAAATGAAGACACATCAAAGTTCGTCAGTCCCATGCAGAGAATAACAAAACTGCCACAAAGATAGGAAATTGAAGGGATTTTAGCCCCATAAAAAAGTTTATTTATAAAATGCCCATGCCCACATAATCATCGGCCTCACCTACACAATCAACGTTGTTGCTCTTTTAGTGCGTAAATGCGCTGTATCATATCGACCACCTTCATACCTTCCAGTACATTAGTGGTAATACTTTCTGAGCCGGAACCCGAAAGTACACGGACAACATTGCGAATTACGAAGTTATGGTTCTGAGCCGAACCTTTATAAGGGCCATAGTCATTACCGGGATTAGTCGGTGCCAGTTCAGGCATTTCGTAATCCTTCACATGACAATATTCCACTTCGTTCATATATTGTCCACCGATCTTCACGCTACCATTCTCGGCTACGATCAGCATACTGCTTTCCATATTCCTATTCCATACGGAGGTAGAATAGTTCAAACTCCCCATGCCACCGTTCACGAAATTAAAGTTCACAAAGCCGGAGTCTTCGAAATCCGTCAGCTTTTCGTGATTGAAATCAGCAAAACGAGCCTGTATATTACAAATATCACCAAACAGCCAATACATGATGTCGATAAAATGGGAGAACTGGGTGAAAAGCGTTCCACCATCCAACACAGCATCTCCATGCCATCCTCCCGGTTTATAATAGCGGTCGTCACGATTCCAGTAACAATTCAGCTGAACCATATAGATCTTACCCAACTTGCCCGATTCGATCATATCTTTAATCCAGACCGACGGAGGAGAATAGCGGTTCTGCATCACACAGAACACTTGCTTATGATATTTCAGGGAGGCATAGACCACCTTCTCCGCATCTGCCAATGTCAGAGCCATCGGTTTTTCTATTACCACATTGCAACCGGCCTCGACAGCCTGTACTGCCAAAGAGGCATGCAACCCATTCGGCGTGCAGACATTAACTACATCTACCAAAATATCACTCTGCAGCAAATCTTGCAAACCAGAAAAGAAAGGAACATCGTAAGCATCGATTCCCAACTCTTCACGCGGGCGAATATCACACAAGGCAACCAGTTCGGCATCCGGATCACGTGTAACCATTTCGGCATGACGTTTTCCGATATGCCCACAGCCTACTACGGCAAATTTAATCTTATTCATTATACTTAAAATTGACTATAGCATCAATTATATACTCTTGTTCTTCTTTCGTCATTTCAGTATGGATAGGCAACGACAGAACACATTGGCTCAAACGGTCCGATTCATCAATGCTTCCCGGTGTACGTGCCATCCATTTATAAGCATCCTGCGCCTGTAAAGGTAACGGATAATAAACCATTGAAGGAACGCCTTTCCCTTTCAGATAATCCTGTAAAAGCTTCCGTTGCTCCGCAATAGAGGAGAAACCCGCCACAGGCTTCAACTTAACTGTATACTGATGATATACATGAGTGGAAAATGTCGATTTCTTCGGAAGAATCAACAAGTCACACGAAGACAGTGCCTCATCGTATCTTGCAGCCACTATCCTGCGGGCTTCCGTAAATTCATCGATATATTTCAGTTTCACATCCAAAATAGCAGCCTGCAAAGTATCCAACCTTGAATTACACCCGATCAGTTTATGATGATATTTAATCTCCTGCCCATGATTGGCAATCATACGGATACGTTTAGCCAGAACTTCGTCGGAGGTCATCAAGGCCCCTCCATCCCCATAACAGGCCAACGGCTTGGAAGGAAAGAAAGAAGTCGTCCCGATATGGCCCATTGTGCCGGTTTTCTTTACATGGCCGTCTGCAAAAGTATATTCAGCACCAACAGACTGGGCGTTATCCTCTATCACATACAAATGATACCTATTTGCAATCTTCATGAGCGGCTCCATATCGCAGGATTGCCCGAATAAATGTACCGCTATGACAGCCTTCGTATTACGGGAAATCGCCCCCTCTATCTTCTGCGGATCGATATTGAATGTTTGCGGATCGACATCGACCAATACAGGCGTTAACCCTAGTAATGCAATCACTTCCGCAGCAGCCACATAGGTAAATGAAGGGACAATCACCTCATCACCCGGTTGCAACTCCAGAGCCATCAGTGCAATCTGCAAAGCATCCGTACCATTTCCGCATGGAATTACATAAGGAATATCCAGATACCCGGCCAAATGATCTCCAAAAGTTTTCACCTGAGGTCCGTTGATAAAGGCACAGCTTTCAATTACTGCCTGCATTGCAATATCTATCTCCTCTTTCAGGCGATGATATTGTCCATGCAAATCGACCATTTGTATCTGTTTTTCAAACATCTTTATTTTCTTGCACCTGTTTTGTTTTTCCTTGCTTTAAATAACGCAGCAACTGCTATATTATTATAAAAAAAGTGTGTCATTCATGCATAAACAAGATGACACACCTCTGAAACCTTCTACGCAAGGCTTATTTCTCTTATTTTACTTCGCTACCAGGTTTCACCTCTTTCTCAGGAGTGATCACAGCCAACTTACCATCAAAGTTTTCCGCAGACAAGATCATACCTTCCGATACAATTCCTTTCAGTTTGCGGGGAGCCAGGTTAGCGATAAAGCAAACTTGTTTTCCGATCAACTCTTCCGGAGCATAATGTTGGGCGATACCGGAAACGATCGTACGTTTCTCCAACCCGTCGTCAATACGGAACTGCAATAACTTATCCGCCTTAGGCACTTTAGTACATTCCAATATCGTACCTACACGGATATCCAGTTTAGCAAAATCGTCGAATTCGATATTTTCACGAACCGGCTTTGCTTTATAACTTGCTTCCTCATTCGCTTTCTTCGTATCCAGCAACTTCTGAACCTGTGCTTCGATCACGCTATCTTCAATTTTTTCGAACAGAAGCTCTGATTTACCCAGCTGATGACCGGCATCCAGCAAGTCTGTTGAACCCAGACGGTTCCACCCCAACGGTTCTACGTTCAACATCTTGTTCAGTTTCTCCATGCTGAACGGCAGAAACGGTTCAAAAGCGATCGCCAAGTTAGCGGTGATCTGCAATGATATATTCATGATCGTTGCCACGCGCTCCATATCCGTCTTCGCCAGCTTCCAGGGTTCAGTATCCGCCAGGTATTTGTTACCGATACGGGCCAGGTTCATCGCCTCTTTCTGTGCATCACGGAAATGATATGTATCCAATAAACGTTCTACATTAGCTTTTACATCTGCGAAATCCTTCAGCGTCTGAAAGTCATAATCGGTCAGCTCACCGGCAGCAGGCACCTTACCTTCGAAATATTTCTCTGTCAGCACCAAGGCACGGTTTACAAAGTTACCCAGGATAGCGACCAGTTCATTATTATTACGAGCCTGGAAGTCTTTCCACGTAAAGTCATTATCTTTTGTTTCCGGAGCGTTGGCCGTCAACACATAACGCAACACATCCTGTTTACCCGGCATATCCACCAGATATTCATTCAACCAAACCGCCCAGTTACGGGAAGTAGAGATCTTGTCACCTTCCAGATTTAGAAACTCATTGGCTGGTACGTTCTCCGGCAAGTTAAAAGAACCTTCCGCCTTCAACATAGACGGGAATACAATGCAGTGGAACACAATATTATCCTTCCCGATAAAATGCAACATCTTTGTTTCAGGATCTTTCCACCATGTCTCCCAGCTATCCGGTAACAACTCTTTTGTATTGGAGATATAACCGATCGGCGCGTCAAACCATACATAAAGCACTTTACCTTCCGCTCCTTCTACAGGGACAGGAATACCCCAGTCCAGGTCACGACTTACCGCACGTGGTTGCAATCCCATATCCAACCAGCTCTTGCACTGTCCGTACACATTTGATTTCCATTCTTTATGGTCTTCGAGAATCCACTGACGCAGGAACGGTTCATGTTTATCCAACGGAAGATACCAGTGTTTGGTTTCCTTCATCACCGGCTCGCTACCACTGATGGCTGATTTCGGATTGATCAGATCTGTCGGACTCAATGAGGTACCGCAGGCTTCACACTGGTCGCCATACGCCTTTTCATTGCCACAATGCGGGCATGTACCGGTTATATAACGGTCGGCAAGGAATTGTTTGGCTTCCTCGTCATAATATTGTTCGCTTGTCTTTTCTATAAACTCCCCTTTTTCATACAGGGTACGGAAGAAATCCGAGGCTACCTGACGATGTGTAGGCGAGGTTGTACGGGAATAAATATCGAATGTGATACCGAAGTCCTCGAAAGATTTCTTGATAATCCCATGAAAACGGTCTACCACATCCTGTGGTGTAACTCCTTCTTTCTTAGCCCGGAGCGTAATAGGCACCCCATGCTCATCCGATCCCCCGATCATCAAAACATCCTCCCCCTTCAGGCGAAGGTAGCGGGCATATATATCGGCAGGCACATACACACCAGCCAGGTGACCAATATGTACCGGCCCGTTCGCATACGGCAACGCCGTAGTAATCAGCGTTCTCTTAAACTGTTTTTCCATACCTTGTGTTCTCTTTTTGAGGGGCAAAGGTACGGAAATTATTTTAGATATTATCGTATTATAATCTTCCTTGTTCCCATATCTCCCACCTTAACGAGATAGACACCGGCTGGCAAATCCATACTATATCCTCCTACCGGAATCTTCTGGTTTCGGAATAGAGAACCTTTATAATCCCAGATGTATAACATCGACTCTTCTGCAACCATAATCGATAATGTTTGTCCGGTTATCGTGATCTGAGCTTTCTCCTCTTTTTGGATCGATTCGTTATCGACAGCCAATCCTTTTCCAATAAAAACGGCACTTATATTTGAATTTCCTTCAACTTTATATGGATAAGGATTTAAAGTATTACCATCACTCCATTTAAGAAAAATATAACCAGGATCGGCAGTAGCCTTTAATGTTATATTTGTTCCATAAGCTACAGAATCAGATGTAGAGACAGAGACTTTTCCACCCTTTGTTTGCTCTATCAAAGGCTTATAATTATTAAGTATAAGGCCCGTAATTTCGACTTTAGTATCTGCAGATAAATTCTCCAATGCATAATAACGCGTTGTCAACTCCGTTGCAGCCCGTAATTCCATAACAGGCTGCAAAACCTTATCCCCTGCTTTAACAATAACAGGACTTTGACTATATTGAGGTAATAAAACCACTTTAAACTGGAAATTCTCTCCTTTAAGAACAGCAGAAGCATTTCCGGCATTAACCGCAGAAACACCAGCTCCTGCACTCAACATAAAATCAACTTTATAGACTTCTTTAGAGACTTCCTTCCAAATAGGTAATAAATGTGATGCACTGGATGCTCTTGTTATTCTGGGATTTTCCTTACCGCCGTCATTCCATTTATCAAATACCTGCCCATCAGGAGCTTTTGCATAAACCATTACCTGTGTTTCCGGAAGAGTCGCTGCATCAATCAGACTTTTGCCGGTTTCCAGATTTATTCCGGTTACATGTTCAGGCAATGCATACATCTCTTTATTGCGTTGAATCCCCTCTACTGCAATACTATAATGTGTATGGATGTAATATAGGCTATACACATCTTTAGTCGGCTCTAGTTTTTCTCCATTCGCATAAACAACCGGGGTAGACTGATTATATTCTTCCGCCAGACGTAAATAAAACTTACAAGTTCCACCATCCTCAACTTCATTTGAATAAGCAGACAATGTTTTAACTGTTACACCCTGAATCTGAGGAAACACGACCTTATAAACATATTTATTAGCAGAAAAGACAGCAGACAAGTTCCAATCGTTCTTTACTATAATCTGACGTAAAATATCTGTATTTCCATCCGTCCATTTTGTGAAATAACATCCCGCATTTGGTATTGCTTTCACAGTGATGGTATCACCATAATTTACTTTACGAGTAGCCGTTGTTTCATCATCAGCAAAAACTATTTGCCCATTCTTCGTTTGTATCAAAGTAACTGTTACATCTTTCTGAACAACTCCTGCAATTGTAATTTTCACATTTGCTTTTTGTTTTTCCAATGTATAAACGCCATTAGCATCAGGATATATTCGTAAAGTATCGTTAACCAATACTTTCATCTGACTTGTTGAAAGGATTACGCTCTCATCAATATCCAAAATAAACTCAAAAGTACCACCTGTTGCCACAGCCGAAACCACCTCTCCGCCATCTGGGTTAACAGCCGTTATGCCTTCCGGTAAATCGAAAGTAATTACAATTTTCCCTGTACCGAAAGTTATCTGACGAGTTGTTACACCATCCCGATATCCTTCTTTACGAGCAATAGCCTTCACCTCCATTTTTTTTGCAGTTGTTGCAGAAATCATAAACGGTTGTGTATAAGCTTTCTCTTTCGAGCCATCGACTGTATAATACAAAGTAGCATCCTTATCAGTATTTTTTAATGTAACCATTACTGATTCTCCTACAGGAATATAGTCTGTATTTACCGGACTTGTACTCATCTCTGGTTTAGATGCAGATGGACGTCCGTCTACAAAAATAGCTGAAACAGTTAAACCACAAGTATCAGGCATAATTACATCTTGAGGCACAGATGTATATGATTTCCCATTTATCAATAACTCACTAAATTTATAAGTTGAAGAAGTTGCTACCGCAGAAATTTCCAGACTTGTACCTTTATCTATTGCAATACCCGATTCTACCTCTTGATTATTCGTTCTATTTTTAACCGATATCTTCCCGCCTTCCGGCTGCTGAATCGTTAAAATATGTCCGCCTTTCCATTCGGCATAAAATGTCCTATTACCAGTTTGGTCTTTTTGATCATTAAAAGTAAAAGGAATGACTCCATGACCTGTCTCTGACCAATCTTCCGATTCATCTACTGCATGCCAACCTACAAAAGAATAGCCTTGGCGAGTGGGCATAGGGAGAGTTATTATTTGTTCTATCGTATATTTTGAAGGAGCCCCCTTAGGTAACGTCCCATTATAAATATAATCATACGAAATATTATATTCTAATGGAATCCATTTCGCATAGAATTCTTTATTCCCTTTTTGTCCGGCTGGTACTTCTGTATATTTAGTTCCTGTTAATAAATTATTATCATACCAACCGTCAAATACGTAGCCATTCTTTTTTTGACCACGAGTAGGTAGTGTTACACCTAATTCTTCAGTATAAGAAATTTCATCTTTTAAATCATCTACATTCCAATGAAGTAATAGTGAATATGAACGAGACAACTTACCATATAACACATAATCGTGTAATTGCTTCTTAGAAATTGAGATTATTGGATTCCCTGAATAATCAGAGTTTTCATACCAACCGGCAAAAGAGTATTCTGTAGAATTCTTCGGAGTTAAACTAGGCAAAACATAAGGGGATATCACATCTTCTTCGACATAATTAGTCAATGCTGTTGTTGGCAATATTGCTTGATCAGACTGATATTCATACTCAATAGTATAAATAGGTGACCACTTTGCATAAAGTATTATATCCCCCGTAGATCCTTTACTTATTTCAGTAATTTCACTAGATATTGCAAATGTAGGTTCAGTATACCATCCCATAAACTTATATTTACGACCTGTTGTCACTTTTTCAGGTATAGGAAGTTTTATTGTTTCTGATTCAATGTTATAAGAAGAAGATATAGGAGAACTTCCTGCTGCGTAATTACCTCCATTAAGCTCTACAGTAATATTATAAGATATTGTTTCCCATTGAGCAGTGAATGAAATATTTCCTGTTGCAGCACGATCCTTTAAAACAGGAATATCATTTACTTTGGCATAATCCCCATCTGGAGCCCAATGATAACCTTTATACCCATATCTTTCCCCCAAAACAGGTTCTTTTAATATTGATTCAATATCTATATTGTCAAAGACAATAGGTGCATCTTTCTCATTATCAGGGAAATAAGTAATAGTGTATTTTGAAAGAGAAATCGTTTCTGAGGCTTTTTCAGGTTTTGATGAATCATAATCGGTCGAAAGCATATAAGCACCAAAAGGAATCATTTCTGAAGCTTTTTTTCCATTTTCTAATGAATATATATAATTTACACCATCCGATACAGAAGTTGTTCCTGCACCTTTTGTCGCAGATAATATAATTTCATAAATTGAAATATTTCCTCCTGAATAAATTAACGATATAGCATTATTACCTGCATACCATCCTAATCCAGTTCTATGCTTTCCCGCTATAGCTGATATTTTTCCATTTTTTACTACGACATTTCCTGAGCTAATTCGTAAACAAACAGCATCAATACTCTCTCCATAACCTGTATCAGACTGCTTATAAACCAATGTCTTTTCATTTAAATCTAATATAATGTCGGTAGTTATTTCCAAAGTATTAGTTAACGATATTTCATTAATCTCGTTAGCGAGTTTTATATATCCGCCTTTTCCTATAGCTGCACGTAAAGAGCTTTCATCATTAACCGTAACCCATGCTTGTGCTTTAATCTGCTCAACAGTAAGCAACATCATGGTTAACAATAATCCTATTTTTATAATAACTTTCATCTTTCTCTATCAATTATTCAAACACCAACTCACACTCATCTAACAACAACACACTACTAGTACTTCCTGTAAAGTAATCACCATATTTACTAGCGGACGCAACAACCAGAATATAGGTTGGTTTAGTTGTATAATCACGATATTTTAAACGGATTGTAAATGGAGTATAATCTTTGATTGTTTCGCCGTTAACCAATTCGCCATAAGCTACCATATTTTCATTATTCCATGTACGATCAACAAATGTTCCGGTACTGGTATTTACAGGAAAAGGTTTATCCCATGTAAATAGACCAACGTAGATATGACAGGAGTCTTTCTGGCCGATCAAATCTTCATAAGGAGCTTTTGCCTTATCGATTGTTCCTGCATTATATTTATAATATCCTTTTAAAGCAGAAGGACGGGACAAATACGGACGGCCAAAATTCAAAGAAGCTCCGCTTAATCCCTCAACCTTGCCAAAGGTACCTGTGTACAAACTTCCTGCTGCAAAAACACCGGCAACAGTTTTACTTTCCAAACGAGCAGCTTTTCCTTTTACTACATCGCTCGTTTCCGGAGATGTCGGATTTGCTTCTCCTACAGTATTTGATCCCTTATTTCCGGAATCCCAGAAATAATTATCCGCTGTTAGGTCCTTATTTGCATACCAACTTTTACCATCTTTAAACCAATCATCAAATGAGAGATTAGGTACTTTCTCCTCCGGTTCGGTTGTAAAGGTTTGTACATTATCTGTTTTACCATCTACAGTCAATTCATATTCATAAGTAGCTCCGGGCTTCAAATGAGTAAATGTCAACACAAAACGTCCATCCTCGAAAATCTCTATTTCATTAGATAAAACAGACTCCCAAACACTTTCATCGTCTGCTTTTGTTTCCGCTTCCGACAGCTCACGATACCGGGCAGAGACATCGCCCGTTTTTGTTGTCCCTTCTATATAAGCACGCTTTGTCCATGCAGAAAGTGTAGCTGTTTGCCCTTCTTCTCCCGACGGATAACGGACACTGACTGTCCATTCTTCCATTTCGTCGAAAGCCGTTATTCTAAACACACGTGGCCGTGTAAAATCCGTCACAGAACTGGGCTCTGGTTCTGTTTTAGCAACAGATGATCCCAGTTTCAATTCTTCTATTTCAATATTAGTTAACTTGGGTTGCTTCGCCGAATCGACAAGTATCACTACATTATGATTGACTTCGTCTATCAACGCCGGACTTACCATATTATTGACTTTCACCACACGCTCAATATCATGCAGAACTGTTATCGTCCACGGATAATCCTGATACAAACGAAGCAATACATTAACCGGTTCTTTAAAATTCATTCGTGTATTAGCAGTAACAGGCAGACTATCTACTGAAACAAAACCGGTATCAGGGAAATGAATAAAATCGATACAAGCTTTTTCATCCGGTATAACGGTTGTTTTTTCTGTCACTTCCAAACAGTTCACCCTCAAATCGCGTAAATCCAATGTATCTACCACCTTCGCCACAACCGTACGAGCACTCGCATCAACCTTAACCGAAGTCATACCATCCACTCCAAAGTCGGTAATTGCACACTTAATAGTCGGATATGGAAAATCATTCTTCACACAACCTAAGAGTAACAACAAACAACCAACTATCATTGAAACAATCCGCATACTTTCTTATAATTATAGATAAAAAACAATACCCAGGTCTATCGACAAAAGATTGATTTTAAAATTAGCAGAACTAGCTGTACGAGAACCTTTATTCACCTGATCACGAGTTTGGTCATACCAATTAAAATTAAGTCCAGCAACACTTACCGAAGCCTCTACAGCAGTAAAATCATTAATAAAACAAGTAAGACCTGGAGCTACACTGATATTCAGATTATGTTTTAACTGATACAGTCCGCTTAAATCAACACCTTTACCTGTTGAACCAGAACTTTCTGAATAACCATAAGACACACGGGCTTCATTGAATAGTCCAAAGCGTTTACTATCACCTAAGTTCAGGTAAGTACGAAGAAAGACCGAAGCCGTATATGTATTGGAAGTACTATGATAATCTTGTACTTCAAAGCTCAAATCATCTCCTAATTCTAACGATATATTATCTAATTTTGTAAATGAACGAGAATAAGCAAAGCGTCCTCCTATACTGATATTATCTTTTATAAAATAACTGACAAGAGGCGTTACTTTAAAAGTATACCCTTCACTATTTATATCTTTCAACACAGAAAGAAATTCAAAATTATCATCTACATGTTCATTATATGAAAAAGTAGCACCTACCATCCATTGCCCTTTAGGAATAAACGTTTTCATCACAATATTCCGCTCATATTTTTCTTTCTTGGCCATCACAGGCAAAGAAAAGAACAGGGCTATCAATAACAGGTAAAAAGGTGTTCGTTTCATTTATATTATTTATTTAAAACAGTTTTCATCGTATTCATATCCTAACTCAAATTCATCTAACTTCAAATTACTCGAAGTACTTCCAATAAAATAATCACCATATTTACCAGCGGCACAAACTATTGCAAGATAATATTCAGACGCGATATAATCAGGTTGAAGATATTCCAATACTAAATTAAACTCTTTATAACCATCTGTTTTGATACACATTTCCTCAGGCAATTCAGCATAAGCAATCACATTTTCTTTAAATGCATCTTCGTTCAGATCAAACAATGTACTAGGATGATTCGTATTAATTGTATAGGTTCGTTTACATATCGCTATATATATGGAACATTTATCCTGACTGTTTTTAGGAACTTCAACACTTCCTCCACTTGGAAAATTCACAGTACCATTAGCATCTACATCTCCTGGAGTATACCAATAATAACCTTTCAAAGATGTTGGACGAGAAAATAAAGGTCTCCCCATCTTAATTTCACCACCGGTTCCATCAACCTTAAAATCACCTGTAAATAAATTCCCTGCTGCTAATTTGACAAAAGCAGTTGGCTTAGCAGATTGAAGATTCGCAGCTTTAAGATTATTATTTACAGTTGTTACTCGTTCATCTGTAGATGACAATAAATAAGGTGTACCCATACCTAAATAGTTATTATTGCCACTACTCCAAAAAGCATATGTAGATGGTTCTGGATATTCCATATCTTTGCCTTTTTCCTCTTTTGTATACCATTTATCAAAACCTCCATTAGGTAATAGCATTGCGGCTTCAGTTGTAAACTCCATAATATCACTTTCTGAATTACCTGCTAGAGCCTTATAATAATACTTAGTACTTGGTTTCAAACCCATTATCACAGCTTCAAAAAATTCATCAGCAACAACCTCTAATGTAGAGGCTTCATTTTCTTCCCAGTAAACAAATCTCTGATTTTCAGAATCATCTGAAGATCCTTTCAAAAGAGCAAAAGTAGAAAAAGCATTTACCTTTGATTCTACATCTAAATCTGGAATAATTACAAAAGAAAAAGAAACAACTCCCTCTTGATTGAGATTATCTATAATTGTTATATTAAAAGAATGCGTTTCGGCAGACTCTAGATCTCCCCAATCATATGCTTTTTCTAATAACGCACTTAAGTTAATTTCTTGTCCCTCTGTTGTAATCTTTTCAGCATCTATTCCCAGATCTGTTTCCTTAAATCGAGTTGAGCTAATATTTACATTTATCTCTTGAATACCAGCAAGAGCCTTCAGGGTCAAAATTGGTTCTGGATTAGGCAAATCCTGCTGTTCACCTTTCTTTATAGGTTTCCATGTTAGAATATTTTTCTCGCCATCGAAACCAGAAACTTTCAATTCTGGCACACCTTTTCCGAACAAATCTTCTTGCTTAATAGAAATATTACAATTAATCTCTGTTGGATCTGTTGGATCTACAGAGATATCAAAGTCTGAGCCAGCTTCATCCCCTCCACTGTCATCCAAACTGTAAATCAGATTATAATGGTATTGAGGCTTAATATCTTTCACAATACGTTGCAAAGTGAACTCATTACCATCTTTATTCTTTAAGTAAAGCTTTGCAGTCAGATTGCCTCCTGAAGTAAAATATCCTGCTCGGTACTCATCACGGGTATAAATTAATTGTCCTGCCGATGTGCTAACAGTATCACAATAATCAATAAAATACTTTTTCAGGCTCTCTTTATAGGTTACTGTCACTTTCGTATTTGCAATTTTGCATGTAATAGATGTATTTGTAATTTCTCCGTTTTTTACAACAACAGGTTCTTCTGTTTCTCCAGCATAAAAAGGAGAATCCCATGCAGCTCCTCCATCTTCATTTGAACTGACCACAACTTTATAATTTCCAACCGGAAGTATTAACTTCTGCCCTTTAACATCTTTCAAATAATCAGCATAAGATTTTACCGTATCTCCAGATGTTGACATAATATCCACTCGTAGCTTCTCGTCCGTAACAGGTTTTAAAGTTCGGGTAATCGTAGCATCATCTTCCTCTACACCTAAATATAGATACCCAACCGATGCTGCAGTATTCTTTTCATCATTACAAGAAATCAGTCCCCACATCAACTGTAGAGCCAAAACAAACCATATACCTATAATATATTGTCTCATTAGTCTTATTTATTTTACAGTCAGTTTTAAAGTTTGATTGACACTTTTTCCATTCTTGTCTTTCATCGATACAGCAAAAGAAGAATCCCCACCTACTTGTACTAATAAATCCAAGAACGGAGAAATATCAAATTTCTGATTTCCCTTAGCTCCTTTAGCTGGTGTCAACAATACTTTACCCATTCCTGATAAAACACCTTTTATCTCTATCAGGTTAGGATCATCATCATTCAATAAATCCAAAGGCAAATCTATCGGTACATTAGGTATATTTACTCTGACTGTTAAAGATTCCAATCCAGTAGGTAAATATAAATTAATCACCACACTATTAGTACTTGCAGATATTGTTTGCTTTGCATTCATATCAAAAGATTTACTATCCATCGTTCCTGCAATAGTCGGACTTTGTTCACTCGGATCAACACCCGGTTGCTCTTCTCCGCCACCTGTATTATCATCACCTCCACTATTTAAAATATCCGATGGTATCTCTATAATAAAATCTTTTTCAACCAAAGAAACATCTACAGAAAGAGTCGGTTTTCTGGTGGGTATATCTGGAGGAGTATCGCCTGGATCTTCTGGTTCATTATCATCCCCTTCACCACTTCCATCTCCCGGATTATTATTTCCGTCATCATCATTGATAAGACCTAAATCAATCACAACATTGTTATGCTGATTTACTTGCTCATTTTTTGATACATCATAATTATAGATCAGTTGCTTTCCTGCTTTAGAAGTTACATAGACTGTGAAACGCAAAGTTCCCGTATTTTTCAGAAAAGCACTACGTGTCTCATCTTTATCTAAAGTCAAAACTCCGGATCCATTATCCACCACAACAAAATAATCTTCCTCAAACTGTTTTTGAAAATCTTCTGAGTAACGGAATGTCACCTTCTTATTTTCTAATTTACATAAAGTTATCACTTTTTCTACAACTTGTGGTTGTATAATGCATGTATCTACTCCCTTGTAATATGGTTTATCAAAGCCGGCATTCAAATCATTTCCTTTCTCAGCCTTGATTATATAAGTTCCGGGAGATAGTAATAAGCCACCTGTTTCCTTTAGTTGAGCATAATTGTCATACGACTCAACCAATGTTCCCTCTTCATCATAAATGCCAACAGAGAAATCTGCCGCATCAAGTATTTCATCACTACCTTCTATTTCATCTCCTTTTGAAGTCGGAATAACCAGCTCTTTTTCCGGATTAAGTTCCAGATCAAGCATCCCTGCATCTTTAGGCAGCTGAGGATCGGTCGGTTTCTCTATTCCACCTAATAAATCTTTTTTCATCTCACATGAAAGTGCAAAAGGTAGAAATATAAGACTTAACAGATAGATGTAGTATTTCTTCATTTTCAATTCTCCTCCACACTAAAAGATTCCAACATAACAGTTTTAGTATCCGGCCCAGCATCCAGATTAATCACATAATATTCACCGACTTTAGGTGTAGATCCTTCTTCCGGTAAATAAAATACTCTTTCCGGGTACCAGTCTGAACTATCCAGACGGACGCGCACCTTTACTTGCAACTTTCCGTCTTCCCTTGTACAACCAGTCAAGAAATAACCAGTATCAAGACTCTTCTCCAAATCTTCCCCATCTTTCCTCCGCTGATAAAAAGACCATTTGGTATCACCGTCACCATTGTATACATCCATCTCAAAGGCATAAGCCAAAGGAGCATCTTCCAATAGCTTCTGAAATTGCTCGGATAAACGAAGCTCCACAGCCATGCTTGCATATTTACATGTTACATCTGCCCGGCTAACACGTTTTTCTTCAACAGCAAATGGGGTAGTTCCTTCAAAATAAGGTTTTTGGGAAACCTTTTGGTCTTTCTTCTCAAAAGAGGAGGCCAGCAACTGATACTTTCCAACAGGCAGTTGCAACGGTAGACCTGAATCAACCAATGCATTATATGAAGCAAACGTTTTATAAGGCGTTGAAGCCCCATCTTCATAAATAGCCAGATAGAAAGTATTCGGATCCAAATCAAAATGATGCGTAGCACGCGTCATAAAGGTAGGAATCTCAATATCTGTAGGAGCCTTCATGTTAAAATAAACGACTCCCATACCATCGGGGATATCGGTTTGAGATTCATTGTTATCTATGTTTTCCTGGCAACAAGCCAACATCAACCAAAGTGGCAGAACGGAAAGGATTAACAGGATATATTGTTTATTCATACTCTCTCTAATTATTCATTTTCAAATAACAAAGTAACTTTATATGTTAAAGTATTCGTCTCATACGCTTTACCGGTAGCATCCTTCCCTGAAAATTCAAATGTATAGGTTTCATTTTCGGTAAGTGGGGCTTTCAAGCTGTTAATGGCAGCATTCAGGAATATATATCCTACTCTCCACTTATCAGTAATAGGTTCAGTTATTGCATCCCCCGGATCATTCGTTTTAGACCAACTAAAATTCTTCTCTGCTGCCGCAGTAGCTCCTTCGGCTGTAGTTATATCATAGACTTCTGGTTCTTCATCTCCTTTTGTTACCTTTATAATCATGGAACCTACTCCTCCCTGCATCTCAATTTCGACAGCGGCATCACCTTCGTATTTTTCGGGTTTGATTTCTATCGCATCTTTATCCTCATGATTAATCAGAGTTATTTTGGCTTTATCCACCTGACCATACATATATTCCGGAATCTTAGTATCAACAGGAAGATAAGTCAACTCATCATCCAGCATAACATCCAAACCGACTCCCTGATTTCCATCGCTCAACTTCAGGATTAATCGAACATTCTGGCGACGTTCCAGTTTTAATGGCGTTTGTACATGAAATGCTGTTGAATCCGTATCTCCTGCTTTTTTCACATAGACGGTAATATTGGTATCTGTTCCTTCTGTTACAACCTGCAAATAAGCCGGACGCACTTCATCTTTCTTTATTCTGAAAACAGTATCCATCAATACAGTTTTCAAATCCACACTGTAATCAGTATAGACTTTATTGAAATCGTCAGTGGACTCCACTGTTACTCGCGCATTACCAAGTGTACAAGTCATATCCAACCGCGTACTCATACCATCCTTGACAGTAAACGCCGTACTCCCCTCAAAATAAGGATTCTCAAATGCAGCGGGGAGGTCGTTGCCTTTGGAGGCTACTATTGTGTAGGCACCTTCGGGGAGTTCGATCTCGGAAGGCATTTTGTCGAAGCGGTCGTATGATTTTACTGTGTCTTTGTCGGTGACGATACGGATCTGGTAATCCTCTACGGTCAGGAATTTCTCAAACTCATCCGAAACAACCTTTGTCAGATTCGAGTTCACTCCTTTCTTCAGGGAGGTTGTATCAGCAGTCAAACTTAAACGGAGCTTTCCCGAATGACCGGAAGAACCGTCTTTCTGGTCATCACAAGCAAACGAACCTATTATTAATACAGATATACATGCAAATAATGCCATAGTTCTTGCAGAACCATGTCTTTTCTTTATTTCCATCCCTCTCATCTACCTATTTTATGGTTATTTGTTCAACCTTATTTAATACTAGCTATTTATACGCACTTTTAACCGGATGCAAAGTAACATTGAAATCCAAGATCCCGCAAGGTCTATTTATGCGATTATGTGTCCTTTTTTTTAGATATGAGCCAAATCGCATTCACCTATTTAGTTATTTATATGTTAAAACAGTGGAGAAAGAGGCATGCCAAGGTGTTCTATTTATAAGAATACAGTTCAGCCTTTGAAAAATAATACATACATTTGCAAAGAGAAAAACAGAGAGAGATGAACACAAATATACCCAAGGAGCTACCCAAGTTAGACATTCCGGAAGACTGGATTGTGGGGACAGATATAAGCAAGGAAATACTAAGTCTGTATACGAATTTCCCTTGCCGGTTAAAGGCCGGTATCTTTGTGCTTTGTATGCAGGGAGAAATTGAGGCTTCGATCGATACGACCGGCTACCAAGTCAAAGCAAACGACTTAGTGATTATCCTCCCCGGCAGTATCCTCCAGATACACAAGGTGGAAGGCGACTTGAAGATCTATTTTATCGGCTATTCATCACAATTTATCACCTATGCCAATATCGTTAAACCGACTCTCGATATCTTTTACACAATAAAGACTAACCCGGTGATTTCACTGAAAGAAGAGATCGCCCAACTCTTCAGCGAACATTTTGCACTCCTGGCAAAGACCTATCTGACCTACTATGGAAAGATCAACAAGGAAATTATTAAACACATGCTCTTCACACTGGTTCACGGGCTGGGAGAACTATATAAGGATATCAAAATAACAAAAACTATCACAGGGAAAAGCGAAAGAATAGCAAACGACTTCTCAAAACTCGTCATGCAACATTACGCAACAGAGCGCAATGTCGCTTTCTATGCCAACGAGTTAGGTATCACACAAGCCCACCTGAGCACGACTGTCCGCCAGGTCACCGGAAAGACTTGCCTAGAGATCATCGCCTCGATGGTTATCATGGATGCCAAAGCACAATTGAAGTCGACAAACACCAGCATTCAAAATATTGCCTACTCGCTGAATTTTACGAATATGTCTTTCTTCGGAAAATACTTCAAACGACATGTCGGCGTAGGGCCACTGGAGTATAGAAACAGCTGAAGTTCTGCAAGAACTCACTCCTTTTTGTTTTTTTGACGGAATTGCATTCATGCATTCACCATAGAGCATATAACATTCACAGACAATAATTTACAACATGAATGCACCTCGAAAAAATGCATTCATGCATGGGTTCATTATGCCTTCATCCGAAAGTTATTCCGGGTCGATATTCGACTCGATTACCAAAGGGCCCGTTTCAGGTTCATCCTTACTGACCGGACGGGTATAGATCGACATATGACGCGTGCCACCTTCTTCGAGCGTGCCTTCTGCCACAAAACCGGCCAGCTCTTTCCGGGCCGTATAATCCGAGCAACCGTTCAGGCTGCGGTATTTGAGAACGGTGATGTAAGGATGCCGATCCATGTACCATTGCAGGCGACGGTATTTTTCTTCGTCGCTGAAAGTACGGCATTTCTCCTCCCTGATACGGGAGAGAGGCATCGTTTTCAATCTGTCTTTCAAGGATTGGCAACAACGGAAATTCACATTCTTGAAGTGCACCGACTCGCTACGCAGCTCCTTCTTATCCATCACCGGACGCGACTTGAGCGAAACGCTGAAAAAGCCCAACCCCTCGATCTCCACATTATTTCCTCCCCGCAGGTTTTCCGCTACCAGATCGGTTATCAATTTCAAAGCACCCGAAATATCCGCTTCCGAAAAGGTGGAACGATCTTTCCCATACCGCATCAATTCTCTGATACTATACGTTTTATACGGGATGAGACGCGGATGGAGCAGCTTCTTCCCACTACTTCCATTCGGATCCGGATTTTCTTCCATTCTGTATCTGGCTTCCATACTACTACTATTTACAGGTTAACCCACTAGATATTATTGTTTATGTCGGCACTTCTTATTCTTTCGACAGTTGGCAAAAGATTATTCGACTATTGTCAAAAGATTATTTGCCAGCTGTCGAAAGATCTTTTGCCTGTTGGCGAACGAATAAGAAGTCGGCATCTAAGATATAAAAAGTAAGCATATAAACCATAAAATACAACGACTTATTTCTTAGACACGGACAGAGCAAATAGTGGGTAAGTATCGGCCGAAATGCTTTTAAAACAAGCACATAGGTATGTATATTTGCCTCAGAACATCTAAAAAAACATGTTATATGGAAGCTACTATCTACAAAACAACCGGCAAGAAAATGAAAAAGATCGCGTTAACCGCCTTGTTGGAGGGGATGCGTACGGAGCAAAAACAGATTCCGGTAACTGCTTTCCGCAGCAGTCTGGATTATTGCATGCCGGATAGTCAGCCGACCTATGCGGAGAAACTTCCGGTGGCCATTTTCAGCGGCGTTTACCGGGAGGCATCCGACAGTGCAGCCATCCGGAAGTACAACGGTATCATCCTGGTAGAAATAAATGGGCTGGCAAGTCGCCCGGAAGCGGCCGGATTACGGAAGCAAGCGACGGAAATGTTGCAAACAATGGCAGCGATTATCGGTTCAAGTGGCAAAAGCGTAAAAATACTGACTCGTTTCACGCTGCCCGACGGTTCATTACCGCAGGAAGAAGAGTTAATCCGCTTATTTCATGCCCATGCGTATCGCCGGGCTGCCATTTTCTATGGGGAACAATTACAGAGGAGCATTACCCCGACCTCGCCGTTGCCATCGAAAGGGATGCGCTACACGCTCGATCCCGACCTTTATTACAATCCTGACGCGCTCGCCATCCGTATGCCGCAGCCACAGCAGGAACCGGACGAATCTGCAATGAAGGAAAAGCCGGAAAACAAGCCCGATCCGCTCCACCGCCTGATGCCGGGATACGAACGTTATCAGGTTATCGCCCGCCTATATAATGTGGCACTCAAAAACACGTTGCACACAACACCTGTTCCCGATGCAAAGGCCGACAAGCAACCGTTTCTGGTGAATCTGGGCGAACATTGCTTCCGGTGCGGGATACCGGAAGAGGATGCCGTACGTTGGACGTTGCTGCATACGGGGTTGCGGGGGTTCGAACCGGAGCTGAGGGATACCTTGCGCACTTGTTATCTGCTGGGGAAGAATTTCGGCAACAGGCCGGGATTGTCGAACGGACAGATCCTGATGGCACAACTGGACGACTTCATGCACCGCCGCTATGAATTCCGCCGCAACAAACTGAAAGGGGGGATGGAATACAGAGAGCAGTGTTCGTTCTGTTTCCATTTCCACCCGGTCACCGACGAAGTGGTCAACACGATCAGCATACAGGCTCAGAAAGAAGGGATAGAATTATGGGACAGGGATGTGAAACGGTTTATTTACTCTACACGAACACCGCATTTCAATCCGTTGGAGGCTTATCTCGGCAATCTGCCGGAATGGGATGGAACAGACAGGATACGCGCGCTTGCCGGTACGCTGCCTACCCGAAACGAGAACTGGCGGGACCGGTTTTATGTCTGGTTTCTGGGAATGGTGGCCCAATGGAGACAGATGAACCGGATGCACGGAAACAGTGTGGTACCGCTACTGGTAGGCCCGCAGGGATGCGGCAAATCAACCTGGGCACGGGCTATTCTTCCACCGGAGCTACGCGAATATTATGCCGAAAGCCTCGACTTCAACAGTAAGAGAGAGGCGGAACTGGCGTTGGGACGCTTTGCATTGATTAACCTGGATGAGTTTGACTCGATCAATAGCAACCAGCAGGCTTTCCTGAAACATTTGTTGCAAAAGCCGGAAGTGAAAATACGTCGTCCTTACGGGCAAAGTATCTGTACGCAACAACGTTACGGCACTTTCATCGCTACCTGCAACAACACCGATCTGCTGACCGACCCGACCGGCAGCCG